>Ga0210044_10001898_pt1 | contig 31693 bp, 28 predicted proteins | sample CryGey13umfilter_2_FD_183959 | JGI IMG/M metagenome (GOLD analysis project Ga0210044, IMG submission 183959) | Groundwater microbial communities from aquifer in Utah, USA - Crystal Geyser 4/9/14 3 um filter (SPAdes) (version 2) | ecosystem: Environmental > Aquatic > Deep subsurface >...
TCGCGCTTCTCTTCTTCGCTGAACTGAATATTGATCAATTCATCACCTCGATAAGCAACTCGACAACACCTATAATACAGTGAATTGTAGTAATTAGTTAATGTAAATTGTGGCGTTTCTCGGTATAGAATGCCGTTTCGTTTTTTTTGCGCGTAGCTCGGCTGGTTAGAACACTACCTTGACATGGTTGGCTTGAGAAAACCGATATTTAACAAAGTCATATCAAACATCTGGTTAGGCGTATAGCGCCATATAACACCGGACAACACCTCGAAAATTTCCAACAAAACGCGCACCAAGTCACGTCTGACGTCGACAAAATTCGGCTGCGTTTTTGAATACCACCGTGCGTGCGCTGAAGTGCAACGGAGTTGCGCAAGTCGACAAAACTGACCTACGGTTTGAGCATCTCGTCGCAACCGTTGGGAAACAAACCTCGACAAATTAAGCCTACGGTTTTTGATGGCGATTTTCTGTCCTCGACATCTATGGTCGACAATTCACCCCTCCAGTTTTTGCCCTTCGATCTGCTGAGTGTCGACAATTTTGGCCTGCGGTTTTTGGGATTATTTGTAACAGGTCGGAATCGAAGTCGACAGATTTGACCTGCGATATATTGAATATTTGTTGCATTGAGGCTATCGGCTGTCGACGATTTTACTCTACGGTTCGAGGCCGCCCGGAAGTTGTGGACGTCGACCTCGCGGATTCGTGTGGAATCTGGCCCCGAGCGCTCGGCTTACTCCTTAGGCTTGGCGATGACCACTCCCATTTGAAGGCCGAAGGGGGTCAGGACTTTTTGCGCGGTAGCCATCGACGGATTTCCCCTTTCGGCTTCTATGTCCCGTAAAAACCGCTCGGACACCCCGGTCAGTTTGGCTAAATCGGGTAGGGTTAAGCGCAATTTTTTGCGGATGAGAGAGATGACATATTTCAATGGCGTGCCCGGCACGGCCTCAAGTTCGGTGTAAAGAGACTGACGCAGCGCGATCTGCTCGGCGGGCGATAGGGGTTTGTATCGTTTATCCATTAAGGTCAGCCATTTTGTGCCGCGTTTTCCAGTCCGCGAGCAGTCGTATCAATTCCCGGGCGTAACCGATCTGCTATTTCGGCCGGCATGTCGTATTCAAGCAGCAAGGTTGGCAGTCGCGCTACCGATTCTGCAAAATCCCCCATCCGCTGGCGCAGTGCATCGGCGGATATATTTCCTGCGGAGGCGGCCTGTTCCGCGACGCTCCGCCAGTTGGGTTGCCCTGCATCGTCGCGTTCCCAGCGAGTACGCCTGGCTATCCCCTCCGGATGCAAGAACATTGGCGCAAAATCAAACAGGGGAGCCAGCGCAATGCGGCCGTTATCAAAGCGCTGAAAAGCGGTATTCCGGCCATGGTTGTCTTTATTCCCCAAGGCAATGTTCAGGGCATCTCGCAGCACGTATTCCGTAATATCGGACACGGGATCAGTGCAATGCTTGGCCATCGCGGAAATCGCCTGGTTATGCGTTAGTGCCACTTCGAAACCCGCTCGCCCGGTCAGGGAATACAGACTTTCCTGCCCAAACCTGTCAACACCGCCATGGGTCACAGAACGGTCGAAACGAGGAATGAACAGGACGCCATTCTCATGAATCAGCGGCTTTCCTACCCGCAGTCCGAGCTCTGATGCGACGGCATAGTAAGTCGCTTCAACCGCCAGAATAGTTCTGAATATGGGGTTGTCTCCCCGTGCAAATTTGACTATCCAGTGCGAGGCGGCATCTTGGTCTGGAAGCAGGTGATCAAGATGCCAATACCCTGCGCGATCCTGTGTCAGCAGGATTTTTGGCCACTCGCCTTGAACGCCGCTGGATCCGGAAATGAAGTAGCCTTCGGTAGCCAGGTACTCCATGAATGTATCGGAGCGAGAAAGGATCTCGTCACGGGTAAACCCTCGGCTTGCTGCGGTGGCATGCTCTCTGATGTAAGAGAAAGCCTCGCTGACCCGCAAGTTGCCGATAGGATTGCCTGCACCCGCCATCAATAGCTCCCAGTCGGAGTGTCGGGTGGAAGCCGGAATATTCAACCGGCGCGCCAATTCCTGGCGCCCATAGCCCTGGGGAAGCAAGTCAACCGCGAAAGCAGGCCAAGTATGAAGCCGTGTAAACTCGAGGGACACAGGAAATGTCGCGGATAAGGCAGCTGCGTCTCGTCGGCCTTGTGCACCCAACACATGTTCAATCAGATAGGCCACGCGCGTTTCTGCCTCCGTTCCGCGCTCAATCCCTGCCAAGATTTCCAGCGTTGCCACCGGTTGCCATTGGCCCTGAAGAAATAATTCTAGTGTGCTCATGGGTGTTGTCATATTGGCAATATGTTATCCATAATATATAGAAATGGCAATATACTATTGATATTATATTGCCGTATTGAATGCAAGTGGCCAGCAATAAGCCAACATCCCATGCTAATGGGCGTTGTTGCATGGATACCCGTGAGTTCTGATAAGCTGGCGAAATTAGAGAACTGAAGCGATCCGCGCCATGCCCAACAAATACAACGAACCACGTCGGCATCATATTCCCAAAGCAGGCTATACCAAGAAACGCCTCCGTCCGCCGTTCGCAAATGGCTTCATAAGGTAAGTTGGGGTAGGTGCAACTTCGTCCTTTCACGCATCCATGCAACAACGCCGTGGGTATGGACGAAATGGGCCATGGACGGGCCATGGGTGGGCCAGATTTGGGCCATGACGGTTTTTCAAGCATTGCTTGCTTATTCACCACCCCCGAATAAGCGCCCGATAACAGTGGTCAAACGTAATAATTTATCCAAACACCTTGCTGGTTTAAAACCTCGGCCTTCAGGCCGATAGGAGCGTCTACCCTGGCTTGAAGGCCGGGGTTTCAATGGCGCGGGTTTGGGAGGGGTGCATACCCCTTCCAAACCAAAACACACCGGCCTGAAGGCCGGTGACTACATTGCTCCGGGTAGGAAAAGCGTCAATGACCGACAGCGTTTGGTTTTAAGAGCTGTTACGGTTGACACCGAAGAAAATTTCTTTATAATTCGCAGCTTCTGTAGGCGCGTAGCTCAGCTGGTTAGAGCACCACCTTGACATGGTGGGGGTCGTTGGTTCGAGTCCAATCGCGCCTACCAGCTTCTCAAAAGTGCGGCATGCCGCACTTTTGTTTTTGGTAGGGTTGTTATGCCTGTTATTCGCTTGCCCGATGGTTCCGAGCGCAAATTCGATCAGCCGGTGACGGTAGCCGAAGTGGCCGCCAGCATCGGTGCGGGCCTGGCTCGCGCGGCGCTGGCCGGCAAGGTTGACGGCAAACTGGTGGATACCTCCCATCGCATCGAGGCCGATAGCGATCTGGCTATCGTCACCGACCGGGATGCCGAAGGCCTGGAAGTGATCCGCCACTCCACTTCGCATCTCCTCGCGCAAGCCGTAAAATCCCTCTTCCCCGATGCTCAGGTTACGATCGGCCCGGTGATCGAGGATGGCTTCTTCTACGATTTCTCTTACAAGCGTCCGTTCACGCCGGATGATCTGTTGGCCATCGAAAAGAAAATGGCGGAACTCGCCAAAGCTGATCTGAAAGTCGAGCGCAAGGTGCTGCCGCGTTCCGACGCTATCGCCTTCTTCAAGGGGCTGGGCGAGCAGTACAAGGCGCAGATTATCGAATCCATTCCCAGCGACGAAGATGTGTCGCTGTACACCCAGGGCGATTTCACCGACCTGTGCCGCGGCCCGCACGTGCCTTCTACGGCCAAGCTCAAGGTGTTCAAGCTGATGAAGGTGGCTGGCGCCTACTGGCGTGGCGATTCGAAGAACGAAATGCTGACGCGCATCTACGGCACGGCTTGGGCGAAGAAGGAAGACCAGGAAGCCTATCTGCACCGTCTGGAAGAGGCCGAAAAGCGTGACCACCGCAAGATCGGCAAGCTGCTGGACCTGTTCCACACCCAGGAAGAAGCACCGGGTATGGTGTTCTGGCATCCCAAGGGCTGGACGCTGTACCAGATTATCGAACAGTATATGCGCGGCGTGTTTCGCGACAACGGCTACCTGGAAATCCGCACGCCGCAAGTGGTGGACCGTAGCCTGTGGGAGAAATCCGGTCATTGGGACAAGTTCCAGGCGATGATGTTCACCACCCACTCGGAAAATCGTGATTACGCGGTCAAGCCGATGAACTGCCCGTGCCACATCCAGGTGTTCAACCAGGGACTGAAGAGCTACCGCGATCTGCCCCTGCGCTTGGCGGAATTCGGCTCCTGCCACCGCAACGAGCCGTCCGGCACGCTGGCCGGCATCATGCGGGTGCGCAACTTCACCCAGGACGACGCCCATATTTTCTGCACCGAAGCGCAGATTCAGGATGAAGTGGCGACTTTCATCGATCTGCTGCAAAAGGTCTATGCCGAATTCGGCTTCGATGACATCGTCGTCAAGCTATCCACCCGGCCGGAGCAGCGCGTCGGCGCTGACGAGGTGTGGGACAAGGCCGAGGCGGCTCTGGAAACGGCGCTCAAGCGCAAGGGTCTGGAATTCGAACTGCAACCCGGCGAGGGCGCATTCTACGGGCCGAAGATCGAATTTTCGCTACGCGACTGCCTGAATCGCGTCTGGCAGTGCGGCACCATCCAGGTGGACTTTTCCATGCCTGGCCGACTGGACGCAACCTACATCAATGAAGAGAGCGCCAAACAGACGCCGGTGATGCTGCACCGCGCCATTCTTGGCTCGCTTGAGCGCTTCATCGGTATCCTGATCGAGCACCACGCCGGGGCATTCCCGATGTGGCTGGCACCACTACAGATGGTAGTCATGAATATCACTGATGCCCAGGCGGATTATGTGCGTGAGGTGGTGGCCGAACTCAAAAAGAAGGGTCTGCGCGTCGAGGCGGACTTGAGAAATGAGAAAATAACCTATAAAATACGGGAACATAGTTTGCAAAGGTTGCCTTACCTCCTGATCGTGGGGGACAAAGAGGTGGCTTCAAAACAGGTTGCCGTGCGTACCCGTAAGGGCGAAGACCTGGGCCAGATGCCGCTGGAAGCGTTGATTCAGCGGCTCAAGGGCGAGGTTGCCAGCCCGGATGCTTCGTAAATTCGTGTGATGATCGCGCAGGATTTTGATTGATAGGGAAGTTTTGCGAGGGAGCGGTGTAGTTATTCATACACCCGACTGAGTAAAATCTTTCATATCAATCAAAAAACCAGCGAGGGCGCACGTTAATTTATGAAACATCCGGGCTAGAGGGTAGGCGCGGTTTAATTTTTTGACTTGGAGGTTTTTGCTATCGCTCAGGAAAAAGAATCACGAATCAATGGCGAGATTACTGCGCAAGAGATTCGTTTGGTCGGTGTGGAAGGTGAACCGCTTGGCATAGTTAGCTTGGCCGAGGCCATGAAAATGGCGGAAGAGGCCGAGATCGACCTGGTCGAGATCGCTCCGCAAGCCCAGCCGCCGGTGTGCCGTTTGATGGATTACGGCAAGTTCAGGTACCGCGAAAGCAAGAAGCAGCACGAAGCCAAGCTGAAGCAGATACAGATCAAGGTCAAGGAAGTGAAGTTCCGTCCTGGAACGGACGAGGGCGATTACCTGATCAAGCTGCGCAATCTGACTCGTTTTCTGGAAGAGGGCGACAAGTGTAAAATTACGCTGCGTTTCCGCGGTCGGGAGATGGCGCACCAGGAGATCGGTTTGCGGCTCCTCAAACGTATTGAGGCCGATTTGATCGAACAAGGTACGGTCGAGCAGTTCCCGAAAATGGAAGGCCGTCAGATGGTGATGGTGTTGTCGCCGAAGAAGAAGTAGTAGTAGTAGGAACTCATGTAGGTTGGATTAGCCCAGCGTAATCCGATAATCCGAACGTCGGATTACGGCCTGCGGCCTAATCCAACCTACATGTTTAAAACAAGTGATGTTCAGGCTATCAAGTTTTCCCCTCGGGAAACGCCCGACGTCATGTTAAAACCAAAGGAGTTGTTATGCCTAAGATGAAAACCAAGAGCGGCGCTGCCAAGCGCTTCAAGTCTCTGGGTGGCGGCGGCATCAAGCGCACCCATTCCCACCTGCGCCACATCCTGACCAAGAAAACCACCAAGCGCAAGCGTCAGCTGCGCGGTACTTCGATGGTTTGTGCGAGCGACATGAAGTCGGTTCGCGCCATGATGCCCTACGCGTAAGGAGACGGAAAAATGCCAAGAGTTAAACGGGGTGTAACGGCGCGCGCGCGCCACAAGAAAGTTCTGGTACAGGCCAAGGGTTTCCGCGGTCGCCGCAAGAACGTATATCGCATCGCCAAACAGGCGGTGATGAAAGCCGGTCAGTATGCTTATCGCGACCGCCGCCAGAAGAAGCGTCAATTCCGCGCACTGTGGATTGTCCGTATCAACGCGGCGGCTCGCGGGCTGGGTTTGACTTACAGTGTGTTCATGAACGGTCTGAAGAAAGCCGCAATCGAAGTGGACCGCAAGGTTCTGGCCGATCTGGCGGTGTTCGACAAGCCCGCTTTTGCACACATCGTGGATCAGGTAAAAGCCCGCCTCGCTGCCTGACCAGCAGTAAAGAAAAAGGGGGCTAAATGGCCTCCTTTTTTTATTTGGGTCTAGCCACAGAGCACACGGCGCGTAGGATGGGTTGAGGCGCTTGCGCCGATACCCATCGTTTTGCGGTGATGATTGATGGGTATCGCTACGCTCCGCCCATCCTACTCGTACCCCCGATATAAATTGAATGTTAAACCTTGACGATATCCTGAAAGAAGCCCAGGCCGCCTTCGCCGGAATAGATCATCCGGCCGAGCTGGAGCAGGCCAAGGCGCGCTATCTGGGCAAGAGTGGCGCGCTCACCGAGCAGCTCAAGCAGCTCGGCAAAATGCCGCCGGAAGAGCGCCGTGAAGCGGGCGCACGCATCAACCAGGCGAAGGACTTGCTGGAACAGGCCCTGAAAGATCGGCGTGTAGCGATTCAGGAGCGTCTGTTGCAGGCGCAACTGGCGCAGGAAGCGCTCGATGTGACGCTGCCGGGCCGTGGTTTGAGTGTGGGCGGCTTGCATCCGGTGACGCGCACGCTACAGCGCATCGAGGCCTTGTTCCGTTCCATCGGTTTCAGCGTCGCGGAAGGGCCGGAAATCGAGAGCGATTTCTACAACTTCACCGCGCTGAATATTCCCGAGAATCATCCCGCCCGCGCCATGCACGACACCTTCTATGTGGACGACCAGCACGTGCTGCGCACGCATACCTCGCCAGTGCAGGTGCACTACATGCAGAATCATCAGCCGCCGCTGAAGATCATCGCGCCGGGCCGGGTCTATCGCTGCGATTCCGACGTTACGCACACCCCCATGTTCCACCAGGTCGAGGGGCTATGGGTGGACGAGCAGGTGAGCTTCGCCGAACTCAAGGGCGTGCTGGCCGATTTCATGCAGCGCTTCTTCGAGCGCGATGACCTCAAGGTGCGCTTTCGCCCCTCGTTCTTTCCCTTTACCGAACCTTCGGCGGAAATGGACATCGGCTGCGTGATGTGCGGCGGCGCGGGTTGCCGCGTGTGCAGCCATACCGGCTGGCTCGAAGTGCTGGGCTGCGGCATGGTGCACCCCAACGTGCTCGGCCACGTCAACGTGGACAGCGAGAAATACCTCGGTTTCGCCTTCGGCCTGGGTGTGGAGCGCCTGGCGATGCTGCGTTACGGCGTGAACGATCTGAGGTTGTTCTTCGAGAGCGATCTGAGATTTTTAAGGCAATTTAACTGAATTAGTCCTCGGTTATCAGTGTTCAGCGGTCAGTATAAATGGCCGCCAACAGCTGATAGCTGACTGCTGATAGCTGACAGCTAATTATGAAATTTTCCGAAAACTGGCTGCGTGCCTACGTCAATCCCGATCTCGACAGCGACCGGCTCGCCCATGCCCTGACCATGGCGGGGCTGGAGGTGGAGGCGCTGGAATCGGTCGCGCCCCCCTTCGACAAGGTGGTGGTGGGAAAAGTGCTGTCGCTGGAGAAGCATCCCGATGCCGACCGTTTGAATGTCTGCCGGGTCGATGCCGGTGTCGGCGAGCCGTTGCAGATTGTGTGCGGTGCGGCCAATGTCCGCGCCGGGGCGAAGGTGCCGTGCGCACTGGTCGGTGCGCAACTGCCGAAGATGGCGATCAAGCTGGCCAAGGTGCGTGGCGTCGAATCCTCCGGCATGTTGTGTTCCGAGACTGAACTGGGGCTGGCCGATGAAAGCGGCGGCCTGTTGCTGTTGCCGCCCGATGCGACGGTCGGGCAGTCGATCCGCGACACTCTCGGCCTCGACGACAAGCTGTACACCCTCAAGCTCACTCCCAACCGTAGCGACTGCCTGAGCGTGACCGGCGTGGCGCGCGAAGTGGCGGCGGTGACGGGTGCAGAGTTGAATTTGCCGAACGCGGTGGTCGTGCCTGCCACCATTCCAGACCGGATCGCCGTTGCGGTGGATGAACCAGCGGCTTGCCCGCGTTACTGCGGCCGGGTGCTGAAAGGCCTGAATGCGGCAGCGGGGACGCCGGAATGGATGGCGCGCCGCCTGAAAAGAAGCGGACTGCGCCCGATCAGCGCGATCGTGGACGTGACCAATTACGTTTTACTGGAACTGGGGCAACCTCTGCATGCGTTTGACCTGGCGAAAATTCAGGGCGGCATCAGCGTGCGTTTCGCTCGTCCCGGAGAGCAACTGGAGCTGCTCAACGGGCAGACGGCAGCGCTGGATTCCGACATGCTGGTCATCAGCGACGGGGCCCAGGCTCTGGCGCTGGCGGGCGTGATGGGCGGTCAGGCGAGCGCGGTGTCCGATGCGACTGTCAATGTTTTCCTGGAAAGCGCGTTCTTCAGCCCGGATACGATCGCCGGCAAGGCGCGCCGGCTGACTCTTTCCACCGATTCTTCCTATCGTTTCGAACGTGGGGTGGATTTCGCCTCAACGCGTGCAGCGCTGGAGCGGGCCACGCAATTGCTGCTGGAAATTTGCGGTGGCGCGGCAGGCGAAATTACCGAAGTAACCGCAGAATTGCCGCAGCGTGCGCCGATCCGGCTGCGGGTGGCACGCGTCAACCAGGTGCTGGGCATCGCTTTGAGCGCAGCCCAGATAGCGGCGCTGCTGTCCCGTTTGCAATTCTATTTTGCCGAAGACGGCGGGGTATTTCAGGTCACCCCGCCGAGCTATCGCTTCGATCTGGCCATCGAGGCCGACCTGATCGAGGAAATGGCACGGCTTTACGGCTACGACAATATCCCGGCACTGCCACCCACAGGCAGCCTGAACATGCTGGCCCAGTCCGAAGCGGCTCGGGGGCGGGATGCGTTGCGGGCGTTGCTGACCGCGCGCGATTACCAGGAAGTGATTAATTACAGCTTTGTCGACGCGGCGTGGGAGCGCGATATTGCCGGCAACGACAGTCCGCTGCCGCTAAAGAACCCGATTGCCAGCCAGATGGGCGTGATGCGCTCGACCCTGTTCGGTGGGCTGATCGACAACCTGCGCTTCAATCTCAACCGCAAGCAGGAACGCGTGCGCCTGTTTGAAACCGGGCGCTGCTTCAACCGATTGGCAGACGGCTTTAACCAGCCTGAAAAACTCGCTGGCCTGTGCTACGGCAACGCCAAGCCGGAGCAGTGGGGCGAGGTCGTGCGCGCAGTGGATTTTTATGACGCCAAGGCGGATGTGGAAGCCCTCTTCTGGCCAGCGGTTCCCCGCTTCGAGGCCGCCTCGCATCCGGCGTTACACCCCGGCCAGGCGGCAAAGGTGTGGCTGGAGGGTGAATTTCTCGGCTGGATAGGCACGCTGCATCCGAAGTGGCAGCAGAAATACGAGCTGCCGGCCGCGCCGGTATTATTCGAGCTGGAGTTGGCTGTGCTGCTGCGTGGCAGGGTTCCGGCGTTTGTCGAGTTATCGAAGTTTCAGGCGGTGCGCCGCGATATCGCGGTGGTCGTGGATGAGGGTGTCAGCGTGCAGGCCTTGCTTGACGGCATGAGTGAGTGCTTGCCGGACGTCGTGGCCGAGCTCGTGTTGTTTGATGTCTATCGTGGCAAAGGCATTGATTTAGGTAAAAAAAGTCTTGCATTCCGGGTGTCGATGCAAGATACTTTGCAGACTCTAACCGATGAAAAAGTAGACGCGGTGACCGCGCAACTTGCTGAAGTTTTGACTTCCCGCTTCGGTGCGAAGTTACGTGATTGAGGAATGAGCATGACATTAACAAAAGCTGAACTTGCAGATTTGCTGTTCGAAAAAGTGGGGTTGAACAAACGGGAAGCCAAGGACATGGTGGAATCCTTCTTTGAAGAGATCCGCGTTTCCCTGGAAAAAGGGGATGGCGTCAAGTTGTCCGGGTTCGGCAACTTCGAGCTGCGCGACAAGCCCGAACGTCCCGGTCGCAATCCCAAAACCGGGGAAGAAATTCCTATCACCGCGCGGCGTGTGGTGACCTTCCATGCCAGCCAGAAGCTGAAGGCGATGGTGGAAGAAACCAGTCAATCTGAGGCTGAAAATGGCGGAACCCGCAAGCAAGCCTGATCTGCCGCCGATTCCGGCAAAGCGCTATTTTACGATTGGTGAAGTGAGCGAGTTGTGTGGGGTCAAGCCCCACGTACTGCGCTATTGGGAGCAGGAGTTCACCCAGCTCAAGCCGGTGAAACGGCGCGGCAACCGCCGCTACTACCAGCATCACGAGGTGCTGCTGGTGCGCCGCATCCGCGACCTGCTGTACGAACAGGGTTTCACCATCAGCGGCGCGCGCCACCGCCTGGAAGAAGCGGGTGAGCGGGTAGCGCCAGCGGTGGTCGCAGGTATTATGCCTGATGCAGGCAATGCTATGGATATGGCATTGCTAAGGCGGGAAATAAAAAGCGTGCTGGAACTGCTTCAAATCTAGCCTGAATGTAGCCGAGCCCGGAGGTTTCGGCTATAATGCCGTTTCTCGGGGCGTAGCGCAGCCTGGTAGCGTACTTGCATGGGGTGCAAGTGGTCGGAGGTTCAAATCCTCTCGCCCCGACCAACCAATAACCGAAGCGGAAGCCAGAATGGGTTTGCCGCTTCGGGTTTTCACTGGCCAACCGTAAAAATCAACGATGCGTATTCTGTTGAGTAACGATGACGGTTATTTCGCTCCTGGCCTGGCCTGTCTTGCCGAAACACTTTCCTCCCTTGCCGATATCACTGTAGTCGCCCCAGAGCGCGACCGCAGCGGCGCCAGTAACTCGCTCACGCTCGATCGCCCGCTCAGCTTGCGCAGAGCACACAGCGGTTTCTATTACGTTAATGGGACACCCACCGACTGCGTCCACCTTGCCGTGACCGGCATGTTGGACCATCTGCCGGACATGGTGATTTCGGGCATCAACCACGGCGCCAACATGGGCGACGACACGGTTTATTCCGGCACGGTGGCGGCGGCAACCGAAGGCTATCTGCTGGGCATCCCCTCCATCGCCGTGTCCCTGGTCAGCAAGGGGGCCGGCAACTACGCCGCCGCAGCGCGCGTGGTTGCCGAGATTGTCAAACGCCACCAGGATCGGCCCTTCACCAGCCCGGTGCTGTTGAACGTCAATGTGCCGGATGTTCCCTACGAGCAGATTCAGGGCCGGGAAGTCACCCGGCTGGGCAGGCGCCACAAGGCGGAACCAGTGGTGAAATCGGAGAGCCCTCGTGGCGAAACGGTATACTGGGTGGGTGCGGCCGGTGCTGCGCAGGATGCCGGTGCCGGTACGGATTTTGGCGCCGTGGCGCGCGGCATGGTTTCTGTGACGCCGTTGCAGATCGACTTGACTCATTATGGGCAGATTGACGTGATCAAAGGGTGGTTGTGAGGAGTGCTAAACTCAGCGGCATCGGCATGACTTCGCAGCGAACCCGGGTGCGTATGGTGGAGCGCTTGCGCAGCCAGGGCATCAAGGACGAGGTGGTGCTCGATGCGATGGCTTCCGTGCCGCGCCATATTTTCGTGGACGAGGCACTGGCCTCCCGCGCCTACGAAGACTGCTCGCTGCCGATCGGTTTTGGCCAGACCATTTCCAACCCCCAAACCGTTGCGCGCATGACCGAGCTGTTGCGCGGTGGCAGAACCCTGGTCCGAGTGCTGGAAATCGGCACCGGCTGTGGCTACCAGACTGCCGTGCTGGCACGCCTGGCGCAGGAAGTGTATTCGGTTGAACGGATCGCACCGCTGCTGATGAAGGCGCGGGGGCATCTGCGCGAACTTCGTGCCGCCAACATCAAGGTCAAACATGCCGACGGTTCCCTCGGGTTAGAAGAACTGGGGCCGTTCGACGGCATCATCATGACTGCGGCGGCCAGCCATGTGCCGGAGGCGCTGCTGCCACAACTGGCCGTGGGCGGGCGGCTGGTGTTCCCGATTGGAGCCGGCGAGCAGCGCCTTTGCCTGATAGAACATGCTGCTGAAGAATATCGTCAGACAACGCTGGAAGCAGTGAAATTCGTGCCATTATTGCCGGGGTTGGCATGACTCCGGATTATCCATCAGCGTTTGGTGAAAATTGTGACACTCCTACAGGGAAATTCATTGGTTTGGGCTAATGGGCAATCCGGCATGAATCCTGGTGCCGTTCTGGCCGCTTGTGCATTGACCTTGCTGGTCGCAGGTTGCGCATCGACAAAATTGGGTGCGCCTGTGGTCGAGCGTGCTTCCATGGCCCAAAAGGCACCCGCCAAAATCAGTAAGGACGGGGACGGGCGTCCCCAGACTTATACCGTGCAGAAGGGCGATACCTTGTATGGCATCGCGCTGGAGCATGGCTTCGACTACAAGGAAGTGGCGGAGTGGAACGGCATCATGCCGCCCTACACCATTCGCATCGGCCAGTCTGTAAAGTTTAACGCCTCTCCGCAGACGGTAGTGGTCACTCCGTTGAAAGTCGGGCCGGTGGTGGAAACCCGGCAAGCCGGCGAGGATATCTTGCTGAAGACCCAGCCCAAGGCGGTCAAACTGCCTTACTCAGAGCAGGCCGAGAAGGTTTCCATTGCCAGGGCGGAACCCCAGGAAAAATCAGCGCCGACTGAATTGTCGGCAGAGAAAAAAGACGGCATCCCGGCCGAGGACGACGAGCGGGTCGATTGGAACTGGCCCGCTACGGGCAAGGTGATCGCGCCGTTCAATGAGACATCCAGTTTCGGCAAGGGCCTGGACATCGGTGGGAAGAGTGGCCAGCCGGTTCTCGCTGCGGGATCGGGCAAAGTGGTTTATAGCGGCAGCGGGCTGCGCGGCTATGGAAAACTGGTCATCATCAAGCACAACAAGACTTATCTGAGCGCCTACGCGCACAATCGCCAGATTCTGGTCAAGGAAGGGCAGAACGTGACCAGGGGCCAGAAAATTGCCGAAATGGGTGATTCCGATGCCGATCAGGTCAAGCTGCATTTCGAGATACGGCGGTTTGGCAAGCCGGTCGACCCGATAAAATATCTGCCCAATGACAGACCCTCATGAGCGATAATCTCCTTCAAGTCAGACAGGCTGCCAGGTATGCCATCACGCGCGCAGCCATGCCCTGCAGTGGCACGACTTCATCGACGCCGCCGGTGAGGATGGCTTCCTTGGGCATGCCGAACACCACGCAACTGGCTTCATCCTGGGCGAAGTTGAAGGCGCCTGCCTGCTTCATCTCCAACATCCCCTTGGCGCCATCCTTGCCCATGCCGGTAAGAATCACGCCGATCGCATTCTTGCCGACATGGTTCGCAGCGGAACGGAACAGGACATCTACCGAGGGACGGTGACGATTGACGGGCGGGCCGTCGGATAGCTCGCAGACGTAATTGGCGCCGCTGCGTTTTACCAGCAAGTGGGAATGTCCCGGCGCGATAAAGGCGTGGCCTGGCAGGATGCGGTCACCATTTTCAGCTTCTTTCACCGAAATCCTGCACAGGTTGTCGAGCCGCTGGGCGAACGATTTGGTGAAGGCTTCCGGCATGTGCTGGGTGATAGCGATGCCGGGGCAGCCGGGTGGCAATTTGATGAGGAAGTCCTTGATCGCCTCGGTTCCACCCGTGGAGGCGCCAACGACGATCAGCTTATCCATGCCAGGCATGCTCCCTGGCCTGGGGTGACAATTCGTAAACGGTCTTGCCCAGCGATTTGAACAAATCGGCGGCATGATAAAAGCTTTCCGAGTGGCCGGCAAACAGCAAGCCGTCCTTGTGCAGCAGCGGGACGAACTTCTTCAGCACATCGTATTGAGTTTTTTTGTCGAAATAGATCATCACATTGCGGCAGAAAATCGCATCGAATGGCCCGCGCATCGGCCAGGATTCATCGAGCAGGTTGATTTTCCTGAAGGTGATCATGTCGCGCAATTCCTTGCGTACAAGGACCTGCCCTTCTTGCTCTCCGGTGCCTTTGAGAAAAAACTTTTTCACCCTTTCCTCCGGCACCTTTTCCAGTTTCTCCAGCGGATAGACGCCTTCCTGGGCCTTTTGCAATACCGTGGTGTCCAGGTCCGTTGCCAGGATGTGCACCGGCGGCGTGAATGTGCCGAACAGGTCCACCATGGTCATGGCCATGGAATAGGGCTCCTCGCCGGTAGAGGCGGCAGAGCACCAGAGCGAGATCGGGTGCTTCTCGCCGCGCTTTTTGACGTGCTCGGCCAGGAGCGGGAAATGATGCTGCTCGCGGAAAAAGGCGGTGAGGTTGGTGGTGAGGGAGTTGGTGAAAGCCTCCATTTCCACCTCGTCGCCACGCTCCAGGCGAGCCAGGTAGGCGGCGAAGCTGTCCGTTCCGGTCGCACGCAGGCGCCGCGCCAGGCGGCTGTAGACCATGTCCTGCTTGGCCGGGGAGAGCGCGATGCCGGCGCGCTCGTAGATCAGCTTGCGGATACGCTCGAAATCCTGTGCCGTGAAATGGAATTCGCGCATGGCGGAGTTGTTTGAATGGGAGGTCATTTTTGCCCCATTATATAACCAAGTCGAATCATGCCGCAGAAAGGGCTTTCCATTGCGTGAAACGACATTCTTCCCCATAATTACGCTAACAATCAAGAATAAATGTATTCCTTGGACAAAAGGCCAAAAGCCAGTCCCGGAGGAGGCGAACAAAAGCATGGCAAACAATTCCAGCCCGCAACCCGCCAGCCAGGCCAAGCCTGACGGGAGTCCCCTTCTTAACTGGCTGCTGCGCCCTTCTCTGGGCAGAAAATTTGGCATTATCTTTCTGTTGGTTATTGCGCTAACGGTGGGAAACCTGATCGTTGTCGAGCGGCTGTATGACGGTATCGTCAACACTACAACCATTGTCAACGAAAGTGGCCGCCTGCGCTATCTGAGCCAGGAGATTGCCTTTTATTCGGCCCGGCTGGCCTATGAAAAGCGCCAGGATGGCGATTTGCTTGGTCAGTCAATTGTCAAATTCGAGAAAAAGCTGGGTAAGCTCGAGCTTGATGTGCGGCAGTTGTCGCCGATTGTTGTCGATGAGACGGGTGGCATCACCCGTTCCTTGCTTGATTTACGCGAGGCTTGGCGCAGTTACCGTTCCGTGGTGGACCTGATTCGCAATTCGCCGGAAGAAATTGATGCTTCGGTTGCTGTTAGCCGCCTTGCCCAGCATTCAGCTGTCGTGCTGGGTATCGCCGATGCCGTTGTCAATGAATTGGACCGTGTTTCGGTCAAGGCGCATTCCAGGGTGGATTCCATCCAGCGCACCATACTGGTTTTGGAGGTGGCATTCATTCTGACGATCCTCCTCTATCTGCGTTACAAGGTCATTTTGCCAGTACGTGAAATGGCGCTGATGGCCAGCCGGTTTGCCGCGGGCGACCGCTCGGCACGGATCAGCATCAAGTCGCGCGACGAGATCGGGGGGCTAGCGCGGAACTTCAACCGCACCGCGGAAATGATTGCCAGGCTGATCGACGATCTGAATCTGGGCATTGTCAAGCTCGAACAATCGCAGGAAAAGGTGAGCAAGCTGGCGATGGTGGTGGAGGGAACCGGCAACTCGGTGGTCATTACCGACCTCAATGGCATTATCGAGTATGTCAACCCGGCCTTCACCAAGGTGACCGGCTACCTCCTGGAGGAAGCGGTGGGGCAGAAACCGGGCGTGATCAAATCCAGCCTGACTTCGCCGGAACACTACCAGAAGCTGTGGAAAAGGCTGCTGGCGGGCGAAGAATGGCGCGGCGAGATGCTCAACCGGAAAAAGAACGGCGAACTGCTCTGGGAATACGAAGTCATTACGGCGCTGAAAAACGAGGCCGGGGAAATCACCCATTTTGTCGCCATCAAGGAGGATGTCACCGAGCGCAAGCGCCAGGAGGAAAAGTTGCGCCTGTGGGAGCGCGCCATCGAAGCCAGCTTCAACGCCATTCTGATCACCGATGCCACCCATCCGGGCAATCCGCTGATCTACGCCAACCCGGCGTTCGAGCGCATTACCGGTTATAGCCAGGAGGAGGCGCTGGGGCGCAACTGTGGCTTCCTGCAGAACGACGACCACGACCAGCCCGAAGTCGAGGAACTGCGCCGCGCCATCCGCGAGCAGCGCGAAGGCCGCGCGGTGCTGCGCAATTACCGCAAGGATGGCAGCATGTTCTGGAACGAGCTGCTGGTTGCGCCGGTGCGAGACGAGGCCGGCAAGGTCACGCATTTCGTTGGCATCCAGAACGACGTCACCGAGCGCAAGCGCTATGAAAGCCAGCTTGAACACCAGGCCAATTACGATACGCTGACCGGGCTGCCCAACCGCAATCTGCTCCAGGATCGTCTCGGCCAGACGCTGGCCTATGTTCGCCGTCATGAGCGCGAACTGGCGCTGCTATTCATCGACCTGGACTATTTCAAGAACATCAACGACAGCCTCGGCCACAATGCCGGCGACCGGCTGCTCAAGCTGGTTGCCGTCCGGCTTGCCGGCTGCGTGCGTGAAGGTGACACCGTATCGCGCCAGGGCGGGGACGAGTTCGTGGTGATCCTGTCCGACGTGGCGGCGGAAGAGGATGCCACGCTGGTGACGCAGAAAATCCTCCACGCAATGAGCGAGCCCTTCGACGTTGACGGCCGCGAGTTGTATGTCACTTGCAGCATCGGCATCGCGCTTTACCCGAAGGACGGCGGGGACAGCGAGACCTTGCTGAAGAATGCCGATGCCGCTCTGTACCGCGCCAAGGATCTGGGGCGCAACAATGCCCAGTTCTACGCTGCCGAGATGAATCTCAAGGCGATGGAGCGATTGACGCTGGAGGACGGTCTGCGGCATGCGCTGGAGCACAACGAGTTCGTGGTGCACTACCAGCCGCAAGTCGATCTGCGCACCGGCGAGATCATCGGCATGGAGGCGCTGGTGCGCTGGCAGCATCCGGAACAGGGGTTGGTTTCTCCGGCCAGGTTCATCCCGGTGGCGGAAGAATCCGGCCTGATTGTGCCGCTCGGCGAGTGGGTGTTGCGCACCGCCTGCATCCAGAACAAGGCATGGCAGCGCGCCGGGCTAAGACCCATCAGCGTTGCGGTCAATCTCTCGGCACGCCAGTTCAGGCAACCGAATCTGGTCGAGGTGGTGGTCGGCATCCTCAGGGAAACCGGGCTTGATCCCGCCCATCTCGAACTGGAGGTGACCGAAAGCCTGGTCATGCAGAACGTCGAGGTGACGATCGCCACGCTGGGCAGGCTCAAGGCGATGGGGATCAAATTGTCGATCGACGATTTCGGTACCGGCTATTCGAGCTTGAGCTACCTGAAACGCTTCCCGATCGACACCTTGAAGATCGACCAGTCGTTCGTTCGCGATATTACTACCGATCCGGACGATGCGGCGATTGCCAAGACCATCATCTCGATGGCGCACGACTTGCAGCTCAGGGTGATCGCCGAAGGCGTGGAAACCGAGGAGCAGAAATCATTCCTGCAGCAGCGCCACTGCGACGAGATGCAAGGCTATTTCTTCAGCAGGCCGGTGCCGGCCGAGGATTTCGAGGTCCTGCTCAGGGAGCGCAAACATCTGCAGATGGCAGATAGTACGGCGGCGCTCGGACAGCGCACCCTGCTGTTGCTCGATGACGAGGAAAACATCCTGACTTCGCTCACCCGTCTGCTGCGCCGCGACGGTTACCACATCCTCAAGGCGACCAGCGCTGCTGCGGCCTTCGAGCTGTTGGCGGGCCATCCGGTTGGCGTCATCATTTCCGACCAGCGCATGCCGGAAATGAATGGCACCGAGTTCCTGCACCGGGTCAAGCAGATCTACCCGGATACCGTGCGTATGGTGCTGTCCGGCTACACCGACCTGAAAAGCGTGACCGATGCGATCAACGAAGGCGCAGTCTACCGGTTTCTTACCAAACCGTGGGACGACGACCTGCTGCGCGCCAATGTCCAGGAGGCGTTTCAGCGCTACGAGCTGGTTCAGGACAACCAGCGCCTGAGCGACGAGATGGCTTCGATCAATGAGGCATTGAACCGCGCCAAACGCGAGCTGGAAAAGCGTGTTAAGCAGAAAACTGGCGAAGCGCGGCACAACGTCGGCGTGCTCCAGATTTCGCAGGAAATGCTCGAGTATCTGCCGGTAGGCGTGATCGGAGTGGGCGAGGACGGCCTGATCGCGGTCGCCAACCGCAAGGCGAATGAATTGTTCGACGCCGAAAACACGCCGCCGCTGGTCGGATCTTTAGCCGCTGAAAGGCTGTCCGCCGCCATGATCGAATGCCTTGCCGGGGCCGGCGAACGCCGTGTGCAGGGGCTTGAAAATGGGCGCAATGTGATGTTCTGGAGCCATGCCATGGGCGCTTCTTCAGGATCGGCGGGGCGGGTGCTGGTGATCGTGCCAAACGAGCAAGACGGAGATTGATGCCATGAAAACATCAAAAAGATTTGCGCTCGATCAGCTCACGGTCGGCATGGTGCTGGCGCAGGATGTCTGCGATGCCGGCGGCGACCGTCTGCTGACCGAGGGCGCAGAACTAAACGATGCTACCATCGCTTCGCTGCGGCGGCGCGGCATCGAGCATGTGATGGTGGCGGTGGAAGAAACCCTCACGCCGGAACAGTGCGCCGCGCGCAAAGCAGAAATCGGTGCCCGCATCGAGCACCTGTTTAGCCGTGCCGGCGACGATCCGATGCTGCTCAAGCTGCGCGTCACGCTGCAACATTACCGGTTTGCCGGCCTGGATTGAGGTAAAGCATGGGCAAGCTGACGATCGAGCAGGTGATCAAGGATGTCCAGCAGGTTCCCTCGCTTTCCGCGGTGGTGCTGGAGGTGCTGGCGAGTTTCGACAGGGAAGATATCGAAATCGCCGGCCTGGTGCAGAAGCTGGGCCAGGATCAGGGCCTGACGGTGCGCGTGCTGAGGGTGGCAAATTCACCCTTCTATGGTATTTCCAGCAAGGTCGGCTCGGTTGGCGAAGCGGTGGTGGTGCTGGGAATCCACAATGTGCGCTCGCTGGTCGTGGCTGCCGGGATCATCAATCAATTCCCGGCCTCCGAGGGCGATGGCCTCGACCGCCCCGCATTCTGGCAGCACAGCCTCGGCACTGCGGTGTGCGCCCAGGTGCTGGCGAAGGCGCTGGGCCGGGATCAGGCATTGGCGTTTACCGCCGGGCTGCTGCACGATGTCGGCAGGCTGGTGCTGGACGCGTATTTCCAGGATGATTTCAAGGCGGCGATGGCGCACTGTGCGGCTGAGGATACCACCCTGCTCGACGCGGAGCGTGTCGTACTTGGCGTGGAACACGCCCAGGTCGGCTTTGAGCTGGCCAGGCACTGGAAATTTCCGGTTTCGATCCAGCAGGCGATCCGCGACCATCACCAGCCCGAGCGCGAGCAGGCCGCCCTCACCGACCTGGTGCATACGGCCAACGTCCTGTGCCATGCGCTGGATATCGGCAATGCCGGTTATGACAGGGTTCCGCATCTGTCGAGCAGGGCCTGGTCGCGCCTCGGCCTGGACTGGGATAGCATACCGGCGCTATGGACCGAAACCGAGCAGCAGTATGCCAGCCTCAGCCTGTTGGTTAGCGCATGACGGGGAATCTCAATGCTGTCCGATAAAGTCACCAAGCTTTCCTGGGTCTACCAGCTCTACCGCCTGGGCCAGACCTCCCTTTTGCGCGACCGGCCACAGCAGGCGCAGCATGCGATTCTGGAGCATATCGTCGAAGGCTTCGGCGCCAACAGTGGCACGCTCGCCCTGATCGAGGAAGACAACCAGCCGCTCACCATCGTCGCTGGCATCGACATTCCGGATCATGTCATTGGTAGCAAAATCGAGCGGGGCAGCGGCATCCTCGGTTTGGTAGCGGAAACCGGCCAGGCGCTGCTGCTCAACGGGGATATTTCTAACGATACGCGCTTCAAGTTCTCCGTGGTGCGCGACAAATCGCAGCGGCCGCGCTCGGCGATGTGCTGGCCGCTGAAGATCGAAGACCGGGTGATCGGCGCACTCAGCATCAACCGCCGGGATACGGACGAGCCCTATACCGACGAGGATCTGGCGAATGGCTCGGTGGTGGTGAACCTGATCACGGTGGTGATCGAGAACACCCGGCTGTACCGTGACCAGGAAAAACGCATCGCCATGCTGTCGAAGATGAACAGCGAGATACGTAGCGTCAACAAGCGCCTGGAAGATGCCCAGAACCAGCTGCTGCAATCGGAAAAGATGGCCTCGATCGGCCAGCTTGCGGCAGGGGTGGCGCACGAGATCAACAACCCGGTGGGTTATATCAACTCCAATCTGGGCACCCTGCAGAAATACCTGCGCGACTTGTTCGACATGCTTGCCGCCTATGAGCAGGCGGAGCCGCTGCTTGCCGAGCATGCCGAGGCGCTGCGGAATATCAGCGCGCTCAAGGCGAAGCTGGATATCGCCTACCTCAAGGAAGACGTGTCGGCGCTGATGAGCGAATCCCAGGAGGGCATCACCCGGGTGAAGAAGATCGTGCAGGACCTCAAGGATTTTTCCCATGTCGACGAGGCCGAATGGCAGTTGACGGATATCCACAAGGGTATCGACAGCACGCTCAACATTGTCTGGAACGAGATCAAGTACAAGGCAGAAGTGATCAAGGTCTACGGCGAACTGCCGGAGGTGGAATGCCTCGCCTCGCAGCTTAACCAAGTGTTCATGAACATTCTGATCAACGCCGCCCATGCCATCGAGGATCGCGGCATTATATTCATCCGTACCGGCATGCTGGGCGACGATCAGGTCTGGGTCGAGATCGCCGATTCCGGCAAGGGAATTCCAGCGGAGAACCTGAACCGGATTTTCGACCCGTTTTTCACCACCAAACCGGTCGGTAAAGGCACCGGCCTGGGACTATCCCTCTCCTACAGTATCGTCCAGAAACACCACGGCCACATCAATGTTTCCAGCGAGGTGGGAGTGGGGACGATATTTCGCGTTTATTTGCCGGTTAAGCAACCGGAGAAGAAGGCAGATCAGTAATGGAAGAAACGGTGAAAGAGGACTTTCAAGCTGAGGTGCCTGCCACGGTTCTGTTCGTGGATGACGAGGCGAATATCCTGAGTTCTCTGAAGCGCCTGTTTCGTCCGCTGGGCTACCGCATCTTCACCGCCGAGGGCGGCGCGGCAGGGTTGCAGGTGTTCGAGCAGAACCCGATCGACCTGGTGATTTCCGACATGCGTATGCCGGAGATGAACGGTGCCGAGTTTCTCGAAAAGATCCGGGCCAAATGGCCCGACGCCGTGCGCATCCTGCTCACCGGCTATGCCGACGTGGGTTCGACCATCGCCGCCATCAACAAGGGCGAAATTTACCGCTACATTGCCAAGCCGTGGGACGATAACGACATTGTCCTGACGGTGAAGCACGCGCTGGAACGCAAGAACCTGGAGCTGGAGAAGCAGCGCCTGGAAGCATTGACGCTGAAGCAGAACGAGGCGCTGAAGGATATCAATGCCAACCTCGAGGCCAAGGTCAGGGACCGCACCGAGAGGTGCGCCAGACTATGGGCTTCCTCGAGGTGGCGCACAAGAAGCTGAAGGAAAGCTACCTCATCTCGTTGAAGGTGTTCTCGAACCTGATGGAGCTGCGCGAAGGCGCGATGGCCGGCCATTCGCGACGGGTGGCGGACCACGCGCGTCGGCTGGCGCAGCGCCTGGGGTTGTCCGACAACGAGGTACAGGACGTGATGTTCGCCGGCCTGCTGCACGACATCGGCAAGATCGGCCTGCCCGACCGGCTGCTGCACAAGCCGTTTTCCGCACTCACCACCGAGGAGCGCGCCGAAGTGGTCAAGCATCCGGCCACCGGCCAGGCGGCGCTGATGGCACTGGAGAACATGAAGGAAACCGCCAGGCTGATCCGGGGCCACCACGAGCGCTTCGACGGCATGGGTTATCCCGATGGCCTGAGCGGCATGGCGATCCCGAGAGGGGCCCGCATTCTGGCGGTAGCCAACGATTACGATGCGGTGCAGATCGGATCTCTTTTGAGTCGGCGGCTGACGGAAACCGAGGCGCGCGAGTTTCTGCTGGAGGGGCGGGGCAAGCGCTACGATCCGAAGGTGACGGATGCTTTTCTCGAAATGCTCGGCGGCATCGATTCTTCGGCCTACGCCGGCCCCGAGGTAAAAACACCGTCTTCCGCCCTACACGGCGGCATGGCGTTGGCGCGTGACCTGGTTTCGCATGACGGGTTGCTGTTGCTGTCGAAGGACTACCTGCTGGACGATGCCATGATTAGGCAAATACGCGAGTTTGAACAGACCGAAGGCAAGCCGCTGACAATTTACGTGCGGCCCGGAAAGGGGTGATATGCATCGCATTATGTTGGTGGACGACGAGCGGAATATTCTCAGTGCGCTGCGTCGGCTGTTTGTTTCGCCGTCGTTGCAGGATGCCGGCAGTCCAAAATTTCAGGTGGAAACCTTCACTTCCCCGCAGCAAGCCTTGCTGCGCGCCGAGGAAGGGGTGGTGTTCGATCTGGTGATTTCGGATTACCGCATGCCGGAGATGGATGGCGTAGCTTTCCTCAAAGCGCTCAGGCAGATCCAGCCCCATGCCGAGCGGCTGATCCTTTCCGGTTACGCCGATCTGGAAGCGCTGGTGGGGGCGATCAACGAGGCGCAGATTTTCCGTTTCATCAGCAAACCCTGGCACGACTACGAGCTGAAATCGGCCGTGGCGCAAGCGCTGGCGCATCGCGATCTGCTGCGGGACAACCAGCAGCTTGCCGACCATGTGCGGCTGCAGATCGGCGTGATTTCGAAGCAGGAAATGGCGCTGCGTCGACTGGAAGAAGAGTCGCCGGGAATCACCAAGGTGCATTGGGGGGAGGACGGTTCGGTGATTTTCGACGAGACCGAACTTTCTGACAGCGCCGTGCAGGAAGCTGACAAGTGGCTGAATTCGAAGAAATAAACTGCAAGATCACGCTCAAGCTGTTCACCGTGCCGCGCCAGGCGTCCCTCAACGCCACCTGCAAGGCGGTGCCACAGTGACGGAGGGCTGAATTGGAGTTCGATCCGCGTACCTTCGACTGCGAGTTCGATCTCGCCGAACTGCTCGCTGGCATGCCACTGGCACGCATGGCGCAGATTCTTATGACGTTGCTTGATGGCGAGTTCCGCTTGGTGACGGTTGGCGGCCGACTCATGCTGGGCCGCGCCGAGCCGTTTGCACAAACTCACCGAATCACGATCCGGCATGACCTCGAACCGATCGGCCATCTCGAGTCGGCGAGTGCCGACGAGGCCCGTCTTTCGGTCGCTGCCGGCATGGTGGAGCTGATGCTGCAACTGTCGGCGCGCTACCTCATGGCGACCGATTCGCACAGCGAAACTTTGCACGAGGATTATGCCTTGCCGAAGGAATCGGAAGCCCGCTACAAAGCCCTGCCGGACGAGCTGGAAGCGCGCGTCAGGCAGCAGGTGGAAACCATCGAAACCGCGCAGCGCCAGCTCTACCAGGCGGAAAAACTCGCCGCCATCGGTCGGCTCGCCGCCGGCGTGGCGCACGAAATCAACAACCCGCTCGGTTTCATCCGCAGCAACCTGAGCACCGCACAACAGTACGTGGCTAGGCTGGGGCGCCTTGAGCCGGTCATGGAAACGGGGGACATGGCGCAGTTCAAGTCCGCATGGAAAGAGGCGGACATGGGGTTCGTGATGGAGGATTTCGCCACCCTGCTGCGCGAGAGCATAGACGGCGCCGACCGCGTGGCGAAGATCGTCGCCGATCTCAAGGGTTTCTCCAGCGTTGACCAGGCCGAGGCGGATATCGTCGACCTCAACGACAACTTGCGCTTCGCCAGCAAAGTGCTCGCCGGACAGATCAAGGGCAAGGCGGAACTGGTGCTGGAACTGGGCGCGCTGCCGAAGACTCTATGCCTGCCCGGCCACCTGAACCAGGTGTTCCTCAACCTGCTGCTCAATGCTGAGCAGGCGATAGCGGATCGGGGCCGGATCACGGTGCAGAGCGACGTGGTCGGCGACGAAATCCGCATCCGCATCAGCGACAATGGCAGCGGCATTCCGGCAGGAAACCTGAGCTGCATCTTCGACCCGTTTTTCACCACCCGTGAAGTCGGCAGCGGCAGCGGGCTCGGTCTGACGGTCTGTCGCGACATTGTACAGGCCCACGGTGGACGGATCGAGGTGGAAAGCAAGGTCGGGGTGGGAACGACGTTTACGGTGGTTTTACCGATTGGATAAAATGGGGCCGCAGTGATGTATCAAGCGGTTAGCTATCAGCTATCAGCTTGTTGTGCGGCTTTGCCGTTGTGATTATGATGCCGCTGGACCGCTGACCGCTAAATTATGCTCAACTGGAATCAAATCGACACCGTCCTGCTCGACATGGACGGCACCCTGCTCGACCTGCATTTCGACAACCATTTCTGGCTCGAACACGTGCCGCTGCGCTACGCCGAGAAGCACGGCCTGAGCCATGCGGCGGCGCAGGACGCGTTGGCGCCGCGCTACCAGAGGGTAATCGGCACCATGGAATGGTATTGCGTGGATTACTGGACGCGCGAACTGGGGCTGGACATCGCCAAGCTCAAGGAGGAAGTGGAGCATCTCATCGCCGTGCATCCGCACGTCGCCGAATTCCTCGCCGCGCTGAGCGGCAACCGCCGTACCGTGCTGGTGACCAACGCCCACCACAAGAGCCTGGCCTTGAAGATGTGCAAAACCCGTCTGGACGGCTATTTCGATGCGGTGATTTGCGCCCATGACATCGGCGTGCCCAAGGAACACCCCGAGTTCTGGGGCAAGTTGCAGTGGGTGGAACACTTCGATCCCGCCCGCACGCTGCTGGTGGACGACAGCCTGCCGGTGCTGCGCTCGGCGCGGGATTACGGCATCGCCCACCTGCTCGCGGTGCACCGGCCGGACACGCAACTGCCTGCCAAGGACGTGGCGGAATTCGACGCCATCGGCAGCTTCCTGGATATTTTGCCTCCTGGCGTGTAGGGTGGGCACGCCTTTGTGCCCACGCGGTCAGCTACTCAGCACTCAGGACTCAGAATCAGCGCCGCTGCCACTTTCCTGCCCTCGGACGCGAGGATGTTGTAGGTGCGGCAGGCCGCCGGGGTGTCCATCACTTCCACGCCGATACGAGCCCGGATCAGCGCTTCCGTCAGGCGGGGATGAGGGAAGCGCAGGGTGCCGCCAGTGCCGAGCAGCACGATCTCCGGCGCGAATTCCAGAATGGCCTCGAAATGGGCAGTCTCCAGCGCCGCGAAGCTTTGCGGCGGCCATTCTTCGACGATGCCGTCAGGCAGCACGATCAGGCTGGTTTGATAGTGTCGATGGTTGACTGCGACATAATCGGTGTCGTAGCCGGTGAAGATGTTTAAGCCGACAGCATCGGCCAGGTGAAACTTCAAGGTGTGCCTCCATTTGCGGGACAGGGGACGGTCGGGTAAGATTATACCTTTAAGCGCATTCTGTGGAGCGGCTAGTGCAGTGTAACGCATGAATCTTCGCAAACTAACCCCTCCAAACCTCCCCTTATCAGGGGAGGCTTAAAGGCTTCCCCCCTGACAAGGGGGGATTGAGGGGGGTTAGTTTAAGGTGTTACCGTGTACTAGGAGCCTGTCTGGCTTATGGGAATCGAAGCGAGAATTCGGCTGGGCGAGGACAGATTTTGCCGGTTTTGCAGGTCAATAGTCGTTCTATTGACCAAAAAAGCGGCGAAATATGGACCGCTCAGGCGGATTTGCAGCCGATTCATCATAAGCCAGACAGGCTCCTAGGTCGCCAGCGCAATAAGGGGCTCGATTCATGCAACCCGTACTCAAATCCAGCAAGCTCGCCAACGTCTGCTACGACATCCGTGGCCCGGTGATGGCGCGCGCCAAGCAGATGGAGGAGGACGGTCACCGCATCATCAAGCTCAACATCGGCAATCCGGCGCCGTTCGGCTTTGAAGCGCCGGAAGAAATTCTTCAGGACGTGATCCACAATCTGCCCAATGCCTCCGGCTATTCCGACTCCAAGGGGCTGTTCGCCGCGCGCAAGGCGATCATGCATTACACCCAGGAAAAAAATATTAGCGATGTGCAGATAGAGGATATCTACATCGGCAACGGTGCGTCCGAGCTGATCGTGATGGCCATGCAGGCGCTATTGAATACCGATGATGAAGTGCTGGTGCCGACGCCTGACTACCCGCTGTGGACGGCGGCAGTGACCCTGGCGGGCGGCGTGGCGCGCCACTATCTGTGCGACGAGCAGGCTGGCTGGCTGCCCGACCTGGACGACATTCGCGGCAAGATCGGCCCGAATACCCGCGCGATTGTTCTGATTAACCCCAATAATCCGACCGGCGCTTTGTATCCGGTGGAGCTGCTGCAGGAGGTCGTCGAGATCGCCCGCCAGCACCAGCTGATCATCTACGCCGACGAGATCTACGACAAGGTGCTGTACGATGGCGCAACCCACACTTCGATCGCCTCGCTGGCGGACGATGTGCTGTTCATCACCTTCAACGGTCTGTCGAAGAACTACCGCACCGCCGGCTACCGCGCTGGCTGGCTGGTGGTCTCGGGCGAGAAGCGCCATGCCCAGGACTATATCGAGGGGTTGACCATGCTCGCCTCGATGCGGCTGTGCTCCAACGTGCCGGCGCAGTATGGCATCCAGACCGCGCTCGGCGGCTACCAGAGCATCAACGACCTGGTCGCCCCCGGCGGCCGCCTCGCCAAGCAGCGCGATCTGGCCTGGAAACTGCTGACCGATATCCCCGGTGTTTCGTGCGTCAAGCCGCAGGGCGCAATGTATTTGTTTCCCCGGCTCGACCCGAAGATGTACCCGATTGCCGATGACCAGGAATTCATCCTCGAACTGCTGCTCGAAGAGAAGGTTCTGCTGGTCCAGGGCACCGGCTTCAACTGGCCCAATACCGACCATTTCCGGGTGGTGTTCCTGCCCAACGTGGACGACCTCACCGAGGCCATCGGCCGCATCGCGCGCTTTCTGGAGCATTACCGCAAGCGGCATGGGACGTGATTGACAAACTCCCCGTGCATTCCCTCCCCCTGGCAGGGGGAGGGTTAGGGTGGGGGTGGAAAGTTTCGCGTGAGGATCGGCACCTTAACCCCCATCCCAACCTTCCCCCTGCGAGGGGGAAGGAGTAGAAAATTAGCCACCGTGGGTGGCTTGTTTAATGTTTTTTTGAATTGTTTGATAGAGTGATTATGAAACCCATCAACGTAGGTTTGTTAGGCTTGGGCACCGTCGGCGGCGGCACCCTCACAGTATTGCGGCGCAATGCCGGGGAAATCACCCGTCGCGCCGGGCGCGAGATTCGCATCAGGATGGCGGCGGATCGCAACCTGGAAATGGCGCGGAAACTCGCTGGCCCCGAGCTGGAAATCACCGATGACGCGATGGAAGTGGTGAACAACCCGGACATCGACATCATCGTCGAGCTGATCGGCGGCACCACGCTCGCCAAGGAGCTAATCCTGAAAGCGATCGCCAACGGCAAGCACGTGGTCACGGCGAACAAGGCGCTGCTGGCGCTGCACGGCAACGAAATCTTCCAGGCGGCGCAGGCCAGGGGCGTGATGGTCGCCTTCGAGGCGGCGGTGGCGGGCGGCATTCCGATCATCAAGGCGCTGCGCGAGGGCCTCACCGCCAACCGCATCGAGTGGATCGCCGGCATCATCAACGGCACCACCAACTTCATCCTCACCGAGATGCGCGACAAGGGATTGGCCTTCGACACCGTGCTCAAACAGGCGCAGGAACTCGGCTACGCAGAGGCTGATCCGACCTTCGACATCGAGGGCGTCGACGCCGCGCACAAGCTCACCATCATGGCGGCGATCGGTTTCGGCATCCCGATGCAGTTCGACAAGGCTTACACCGAAGGCATCAGCAAGCTGACCAAGGAAGACATCGCCTACGCCGAGCAACTGGGCTACCGCATCAAGCTGCTCGGCATCACCAAGCGCACCGACCAGGGCATCGAGCTGCGCGTCCACCCGACGCTGATTCCGGCCAAGCGCCTGATCGCCAATGTGGAAGGCGTGATGAACGCGGTGCTGGTGAAAGGCGATGCCGTCGGCGCGACGATGTACTACGGACGCGGTGCTGGCGCCGAACCGACTGCCAGCGCGGTCATTGCAGATCTGGTAGACGTGACGCGGATGCTCACTTCCGACCCGGAAAACCGCGTGCCGCACCTGGCCTTCCAGCCGGATGCCTTGTCCGACGCGCCGGTGCTGCCTATCGAGGAAGTGCGCACTTCCTACTATCTGCGCCTGCGTGTTTTCGACAAGCCCGGCGTGCTGGCCGATGTGACGCGCATCCTGGCCGATCAGGGTATCTCGATCGACGCCATGATCCAGAAAGAGCCCGCAGAAGGCGAGGAGCAGGCGGACGTGATCCTGCTGACGCACGAAACCGTGGAGAAATACATCAACCAGGCGATCGCCAAAATCGAAGCCTTGCCTTCGATTGCCGGCAAGGCGATACGGATACGGCTGGAAGAACTCAGCGCATAATTCTACATATTCCATCCCCATCCCATCCTAGGAGACTGTCTGGCTTATGGGAATCGAAGCGAGAATTCGGCTGGGCGAGGACAGATTTTGCCGGTTTTGCAGGTCAATAGTCGTTCTATTGACCAAAAAAGCGGCGAAATATGGACCGCTCAGGCGGATTTGCAGCCGATTCATCATAAGCCAGACAGGCTCCTAGCTTTCCCCCTGGAGGGGAAGGAACTGACTCCCTCCCCTTCAGGGGGAGGGTTGGGGCAGGGATGGGGTGGGAGAAGGAAGGGGACTAATGTCATGAAATACCTCAGCACCCGCGGCGGCATGCCGCCCAAGACTTTCACCGAAATCCTGCTCGGCGGCCTCGCACCCGATGGCGGCTTGACTATTTCCGAGGCTTATCCTAGGTTCAGCAGGGAAGAGCTCGCCGCCCTGCGCGGCATGAGCTACCGCGATCTGGCGTTCGAGGTGATCCGCCGCTTCGCCGACGACATTCCCGCCGCCGACCTCAGGGCCATCGTCGACAAGACCTACACCGCCGCGATTTTCCGCAGCGACGAGATCACCCCGGTGAAGACACTGGAGCCGGGGCTGCACCTGCTCGGGCTGTCTTACGGCCCGACACTGGCTTTCAAGGATGTGGCGATGCAGTTGCTCGGCAACCTGTTCGAGTATGTGCTGGCCAGGGAAAATGCCGAGATCAACATCCTCGGCGCGACTTCGGGCGATACCGGCAGCGCGGCGGAATACGCCATGCGCGGAAAAAGAGGAATCAGAGTGTTCATGCTCTCGCCGCAGGGAAAGATGAGCCCGTTCCAGACCGCCCAGATGTTCTCCCTGCAAGACCCGAACATTTTCAACATCGCCGTGAAGGGCGTGTTCGACGATTGCCAGGACATCGTCAAGGCGGTTTCCAATGATCTGGAATTCAAGGCCAAGCACAAGATTGGCGCGGTCAACTCGATCAACTGGGCGCGCGTCACGGCCCAGGTAGTGTACTACTTCAAGGCTTATTTCGCGGTGACCCGGAGCAACGATGAGCAGGTGTCTTTCTCTGTGCCATCCGGCAATTTCGGCAACGTCTGCGCCGGCCACATCGCCCGCCAGATGGGCCTGCCGATCCACAAGCTGATCGTCGCCACCAACGAGAACGACGTGCTCGACGAATTTTTCCGCACCGGCGTTTATCGTCCCCGGTCGGAAACACAGCACACCAGCAGCCCCTCGATGGACATCTCCAAGGCATCCAACTTCGAGCGCTTTGTTTACGATCTGGTCGGACGCGACCCGGCGGTGGTGAAAGAGTTATGGAAGGAAGTGGACGCGGGCGGCGGTTTCGATCTGTCCAAAACACCGTATTTCGCCAGGGTGAAGGAATTCGGCCTGGTATCCGGTTCCAGCAGTCACGCTGACCGGCTGAAAACCATCCGTTACATTTTTCAGAAATATGACACGATGGTCGACACCCATACCGCCGACGGCATCAAGGTCGGCTTGGCGCATTACGAAACCGGCATCCCGCTGGTCTGCCTGGAAACCGCGTTGCCGGCCAAATTCGAGGAAACCATCCGCGAAGCGCTGGGCCGCGAACCCGAGCGCCCGGCCGATCTGGTGGGGATAGAGAATCTGCCGCAGCGCTTTGAAGTGATGGCGGCGGATGCAGAGGCGGTGAAGCGCTTCATCGTGGTGCATGCAGCGTAAGTTATGCGCGTGTAGGATGGGTATCGCTACGCTCAACCCATCCTACCTGACTTAGCGGTTTTCAAACCGCATCGACAAATCCACCGCCTTGATGTCCTTGGTCAGGCTGCCGACCGAGATTCGGTGTACGCCCGTTTCGGCCACGGCGCGCACGGTTTCCAGGGTGATGCCGCCGGACGCCTCCAGCTCGGCCTTTGAGCCGGCCAATTTGACCGCCGCGCGCAGGGTTTCCAGGTCGAAGTTGTCGAGCAGGATCAGCTTCGCGCCTGCTGCTAACGCCTGTTCCAGTTCGTCCAGACTTTCCACCTCGATTTGTATCGATACCCCCGGTGCGGCAATGTTCGTGGCCTGTGCCAGCGCCTCGCGGATGCCGCCCGCTGCCATGATGTGGTTTTCCTTGATCAGGATGCCGTCGAACAGGCCGGTGCGCTGGTTTTCCCCACCGCCGCATCCCACCGCGTATTTTTGCGCCAGACGCAGGCCGGGCAGGGTCTTGCGCGTGTCCATGATCTTGGCGCGAGTGGCCTTGACCGCTTCGACATATCGCCGCGTGGCGCTGGCCGTGGCGGACAGGGTTTGCAGGAAATTCAGCGCCGGGCGCTCGGCGCTGAGGAGGGCGCGGGCATTGCCGCCGATTTTCGCCAGCGTTTGCCCGGCGGCAACCGCTTCGCCGTCGCGGGCGAACCATTTTATTTCCACCTTGGCGTCCAGTTTGCGGAAGCAGGCTTCGAACCAGGCCGTACCGCACAGCACCGCCGCTTCGCGGCTAACGATAGAGGCGCGGGCGGCCTGCGCCGCCGGGATGAGCTGCGCGGTCAGATCGCCGCTGCCGATATCTTCGGCCAGTGCGGCTTCAACGTTGCGCTCGATGTGTGCTGCCAAGTCCATACTTTTCGCCTATCGTTACCCACTTTATCCTGATTCTACCCGCTGTAAAAGCAGAGCCTTGTCCAATGAGGAATGAGCCTGAACGAGGCCTGTATTTCCAACCAGGAATGAGCCTGAAGCGGCAAGATTAGGTGTGATTGGACGAACGGGTTGATCATCGCAAGGATGGTGATCGACATGA
>Ga0210044_10001899_pt1 | contig 31691 bp, 29 predicted proteins | sample CryGey13umfilter_2_FD_183959 | JGI IMG/M metagenome (GOLD analysis project Ga0210044, IMG submission 183959) | Groundwater microbial communities from aquifer in Utah, USA - Crystal Geyser 4/9/14 3 um filter (SPAdes) (version 2) | ecosystem: Environmental > Aquatic > Deep subsurface >...
TAATTGGTTTTCATCCGGGAACTTCTGTTTTAAAAAATCATATTAAAAGAAGATGGGAACCGGAAAAATTTGCAGAACTTGGAAAGAAATTAATTTCTGTATACAATTGTAAAATAATAATTTTTGGCGGACCGGATGAAATTGAACTTAAAAATGAAATTAAATCCAAAATAGCTTCATCAAATGTTTATACTACTCAAGAATTAAATCTGGGACAAAGCGCCGGAGTGATGAAAAGATGTAATGTTTTTGTGTCTAACGACTCAAGTCTTTTACATGTTGCTTCTGCATTAAAATTAAAAGTTGTTGGTATTATAGGTCCTACCAGTACTAACTATATTCACCCTTGGAATACTGAATATAAAATTGCTACTTTAAATTTGGACTGCTCTCCATGTTTTCTTTACTCACCGAAACCACTAACTTGCAAAAGAGATGATGTTAAATTTAAATGCATAAAAGAATTGAATGTGGAATTGGTTTTTAATTCTGTGAAGAATTTTATTAGTAATATTGACTGAACTAATTTATTTTTAGAAACCATTTAAACAGTTTTTAATTATAGTATTTAATATGAACTTAAAACAATGAATGATAATAAAGATAAGTTAATTAATATAGCTATTTTATTAGCATTAATTACTGTGTCCTATAATTTAATAGAAGGTATTGTCTCTGTTTATTTCGGTTCTGCCGATGAAACGCTTGCTTTATTAGGTTTTGGTATTGATAGTTTTGTTGAAGTAATCTCAGGAATTGGGATTGCTCATCTCGTTTTAAGGATGAAGTACGAAAAAGTAGATAACAGAGATAAACTTGAAATTATAGCATTAAGAATTACTGGATTTAGTTTTTACATTTTAACAGTTGGATTAATTGTAGGAAGTTTTTTTAATATTATTGAAAATGTTCACCCAAAAACTACTATAGCAGGAATAATTATATCAACAATTTCACTGCTAACAATGTATATATTAATAAAATACAAAATGAAGGTTGGAAACGAATTAAATTCTGCAGCAATAATTGCTGATGCAAATTGTACAAGAACTTGTTTCAATTTATCAATTGTGTTGCTTGTATCTAGTGCTTTGTATGAAATTTTTAAAATAAATTATATTGATGTATTGGGCTCACTTGTGATTGCATATTATGCTTTCAAGGAAGGAAGAGAAGCATTTGAAAAAGCACGAACCTCAAAGATAGATCCGCATTGTAATTGTTGAAAAAAGAAAAACTTAAAAATCTTTGAAACGGTTCAAGTTAATAAGTCGTAGTTTATTAATAAATTGAAAAAGACACAACGGAAAAGAAATGATAACAAAAAAATCGAGAATAACAATTGAAATTAAAATTGACGCACCCAGAAATGTGGTCGGCAATTATGTAGATGATTTAAGTCAAATACCATCTTTTCATCCAACCGTTAAGAGGGTAGATTTATTGAGTGGAAAAAAGTATAGAGAAAAGGGAGTAAAATACCAATGTGTTATTCCAAAAGGCAATAAGGAATGGAGCTGTATTGAGGAAGTAACTGAATATGAAAAGGATAAAAGAATGGTCACGGTTAGTTATGGCGGTTCTGCGAATATAGAAAAATATTTACGAAATTTCACAAGTGAACTATTATTAACAGACAATCAAAATAATGGTACTATATTAACACTTAAAAATTATTATGAACCCGAAGGGCTAATAGGTAACATTATTAATATCTTTTTTAAATAGAAATTTAAAAAGCAGTTTTTAAAAACTTTTATTGGACTAAAGGAATTGATTGAAAAAGAATACAATCCAAATAGTGAATAATAAAACATATATAATTTTACCGGTGTAATAAAGGCACATATCCAACAAACCCCTCACTATTATCCAAAGTTTACTGGGGGAAGTGTTCAATTTTACCTCTGCTCAATTAAATTTGTTTTAATTAGCTTTATTTCTAACCCTACATTATGAAAAGAAAAGATAAGATTCAGCTTTTAAGAAGCGATCGAAAAATTCACAGAATTCTTAGTGCAACACTGTTTGTTCTGTTTTTAGTAGTAAAAACAAAATGAACCAATCTCTAATCCAGCTCATTTTTTCTCCTTTATATTTTATTGTAAAATAAAAATGTAACTTCCAAAGGAATCCTTTAGGGGAAAGTTAATTTCTTTATAAAAACTTTTTTAGTGACTTAAAATAGACGGCAAACTAAATTTAATTCCCCGGAGGATTTAACAATTCCTGATAATCTTCCTTCGTGTCAATATCCTGTAAAATTTCTTTGTAATTACAATCCCATATTTTTTTATTTACTTTAGTGTTATTACTAACCACTCTTAAATTTGAGTTTATATCTTCTTCTATAATTAATTCAGCCGTTTCTTTTTTAACTAAAATCGGGTGACCTTTTCTTTCATTATATTTAGGCTGTATCCAATTGTGTTTGTCATCAATATTAGTAATAAATTCTTTATAGAATACTTTTGGCAGTCCTGGCTGATCAACTTGATGAATTAAAAACCAATCCGAATTTTTGTTTTGTGATATCCCTTTTTGAATTGAACTAAACATCCCTTTATCAAAATTTTTGTTATAAATAATTAAAAATTTTTTATAATTGTTTATAGAAAGTTTTTCTTTTAATAACTGATTATTAAAACCGGAAACCACTACAATACTTTCACAAAAGGGATTTAATTTATTAATTATACATTCTATAAAAGTTGATTCTTTAAAAGGAGCTAAAGGTTTGAACATACCCAATCTTTTAGAATAACCGGCCGCTATTATTATACCATTAATATTCATTTACAATTAATTAAATTTTGCATTTAGAAAAATTATTCAACAATTTAATATTTATCTAATTAATAAGTTAATTTTTGTTGGGGACTAAATTATGAATAACGCATATATAATTGATGCAGTGAGAACACCTATCGGTAAATACGGGGGTGTTTTAAGTAGTGTAAGGCCTGATGATCTTGCAGCCCTTGTAATTAAAGAATTACTTAACAGAAACAAAGACATTGACGTTAATTTAATTGAAGATGTAATATTGGGATGTACAAATCAAGCGGGAGAAGATAACAGAAATGTTGCAAGAATGGCATCCCTTATAGCAGGTTTGCCTGTTGAGGTAGGTGGCGTAACAGTTAACAGATTATGTGCATCAGGTATGCAGGCTGTTATGGATGCAGCAAGAGCAATAATGCTTGGTGATGGGGATGTTTTTACAGCTGGTGGGGTGGAAAGCATGTCAAGAGCTCCGTTTGTATTCAGTAAATCAAAATCACCATTTGATAGAAATACTGAATTATATGATTCTACTATAGGTTGGAGATTTACAAATAATAAACTTGCTGAAAAATATTTCCCATATTCAATGGGAGAAACTGCTGAAAACCTTGCCGATAAATATAAAATTTCAAGAGAAGAGCAGGATTTGTTTGCTTTCAATTCACAGCAAAAATATAAATCTGCTTTTGAGGGTGGAAAATTTAAAGATGAAATTATACCTGTTCCTATCCCTCAAAGAAAAAAAGATGATCTAATCATTAATAAAGATGAACACCCCAGACCTGATCTAACACTTGAAAAACTTTCTTTACTTAAACCTGCATTTAAAAAAGACGGCTCAGTAACAGCAGGTAATTCTTCCGGAATAAACGATGGAGCTTCTGCACTTTTAATAGTTTCTGAAAATACAGTGAAAAAATTCAATTTAAAACCGATAGCAAAAATTGTGTCAATGGCAATTGCAGGTGTAGATCCGGCTTTTATGGGGGTTGGGCCAATACCGGCAACTAAAAAAGCATTAAAACGCGCCGGATTAAAAATTAATGATATTAATTTAATTGAACTTAATGAAGCTTTTGCCGTTCAAAGTATTGTATGTATTAAAGAATTAAACCTTGATAATAAAATTGTAAATGTAAATGGCGGGGCTATTGCTTTGGGACATCCATTGGGTTGCACCGGCGCTAGAATTACTACAACACTCCTGCAAGAAATGAAAAGAACTAAAAATTTAAAATACGGTTTGGCTACTTTGTGTATTGGTGTTGGTCAGGGTGCTGCAATAATTTTGGAAAAAGTCTAATTAAAAAATAGTGCTGCCAATGCTTTTTCCTCCGTCTATATGAATAATTTGCCCTGTAATGAAATCACTTTTTTCAGATAGCAAAAAAGATACCGCATTTGCAATATCAATAGGTTTACCCATTTTCTTTGTAGGTTGAGCATTAATTAAATCTTTCAAAACATTTTCAGATAAATTTTGCGTAAGTGGTGTGTCAATCAATCCAGGGGCAATTGCATTAACATTTACATTATATTTTCCCAATTCTAACGCAAGTACTCTTGTTAAACCAACAATACCGGCTTTAGAAGCCGTGTAATTCGATTGCCCTGCGTTGTTACCAAGCCAGGCTCTTGATGAAATATTTACAATTCTTCCATATTTTTGTTCTTTCATAATTTTTGCCGCTTCTTTGCACATCATCCAGGTACCTTTTAAATTTATATCAATTACCTTATCCATATCTTCTTTGGGCATTTTCCAAATAACATTATCTCTGATTATACCTGCATTGTTTACAACTGCATCTATTTTTTTTCTTTTAGAAATTATCATTGAATATAAATTTTGAATTTCCTCTTCTTTACTAATATCACATTTAACAAACAAAGTGTTTTTTACCAATTTTTCATCTGTATCAGTTATATCAGCAATAACTACAAAATAATTTTCTTCCAAAAGTTTATTAGAAATAGCTTTTCCAATGCCTTGAGTGCCCCCAGTAACAATAACAGTTTTATTTTCCATAATATTTTTTGTATTTAATTTTTAAACATTTATATTTTACTTTAAACTTAATAACTAAATTTTTTATTGCAAACAATAAAAATTTAAGACTTTGATGATTTGTATTTCAGACCAAATAATCTTATTATTGACTGAATAAAGAAATTTTTGTACAGTGTTTGTTCGTATTCTAATATTTAGAAACTAACTTTTAGACTAAGTGAAAACACAAATTCAAATAATAGAAAAATGCAAAGAGTTATCATTTGATCTTAACTTTACTGAAGCAAAAAAGTGGAAAGAAAAGGATAACAGCAGAGTTTTAGTCGGTTATATGCCGATCTATTTCCCTAGAGAAATTGTACACGCATTAAATGGTTTAGCTGTTGGTATTCTAGGTGCAGGCGACAGAAAGAGAATTATAAAAGGCGATGCCTTTTACCAGTCATATATTTGTAGAATACCTAGGGGAATAATTGAACTTGCATTAGATAAACACTTCGATGGTTTTGACGGATTTGTCTTTCCATCCATCTGCGATGTTATCAGAAATCTATCCGGAATGTTCCAGCTTTTAAATGTTGGTAAATTTGCCAGTTACTTTGATTACCCACAAAATTTCAATCCAAATATTGGTGGTGAATTTTATAAAAATGAACTTAAAAATTTAATCACTAATATTAAAAATATTAACAACACTGAAATTTCTACTGAAAAATTAAACCTTTCTGTAAAACTATTTAATAAAAACCGAAATTTAATCAACTCAATTTATGACATACGCCAGCGGTTTCCATGGCGTATATCGGCAGAAGAATTATACTATATAATTAGAGCAGGTATGGTTATGCCTGTTGAAGAACACAATGAAATTCTTGAATGTGTTAATGAACTAATTCAAGAAGAAACCGGAGAACCGATGGATAAAATAAGAGTAATTGTTTCCGGTTCTTTTTGTGAACAACCACCCATCAGTTTAATTAAAACTATAGAAATGGCTGGCTGCTATGTAGTTGATGACGATTTTCTTATCGGTTCCAGGTGGATTGAAGGAGATGTTGAAGAAGACACAAAAAATCCTATTGATGCTTTAGTGAATGCATTTTTGACTAAAAGTACTTTTTCATCTTCCGTTTATGATGTATATAATCCAAAAGAAAAAAGATTAATTGATCTTTTTAATAAAAGAAATGCTGATGGAATTATTTTTGCCGGGGCTAGTTTTTGCGATCCCGCTTTGCTGGACAGACCTGTTTTACAAAATGCGTGTGATAAAAATAACATCAGATATATAAGTTTTGTGTACAGTGAAAATACCGGACAATTTAAAAACATAAAAGAACAAGTCGGAGCATTTGCAGATTCAATAAAGCTATGGGATGAAGAGCCTGTTGATAATTAATTACAAATAAAATTAGAAAAGTATATGGTCAATAAAGAAAAAAGTATGGTAATCCAAAAAGAGATGATTGCTAATCTTTTTAAGGAATTAAGCACAGCAAAAGAAACCGGTAAAAAAGTAGTTTATACTTTTGTTCCCGGTAATTTATCAGAATTAATTCACGCATTTGATATGCTTCCAGTTTATCCTGAAATAAATGCCCTTCAATCAGGAATGCGGAAAAAATCGGATTCATTTATAAAAGAAGCTGAAAAATTCGGACATTCAGAGGATGTATGCACTTATGTTAAATGTGATGTTGGAATGATGCTTAAAGGAAATATCGGACCAACAGGTGAAAAACTTCCTCCACCGGATTTACTCCTTTTAAGTTACACAGGTTGTTTTACTTTTATGAAATGGTTTGAAAGTTTAGAGGATCTTTATCCCGGAGTTGAAATTGCAATGCTTCACACTCCTTATCAGAAAGACGGTGAAATAACAAAAGAAATGACTGAGTATATGGTTAGACAACTTAAAGAAGAAGTTATTCCTAAAATGGAAAAGGTCTCAGGTAAAAAATATGATGAATCAAAATTGAAATTGATTTTGGAAAATTCCGCAAAGACCGAAGACTTAATAGTTAAAATATTTGATACGCCAAAAAATATTCCCACACCAATTGATGCTTACTTTGCTGGAGTATATTATATAGGTCCAATAAACATTGGTTTTAGGGGTACACCGGAGGCAGTAGAATATTATAATGAGTTATACAAAGAAATAAAAGAAAGAATAAAATTGGGATTGGGCCCAATAACCCCAGAGGGGGAAATTAAAGAAGAACAATTCCGTCTTGTTGTTGAAGGACCACCAAATTGGACAAGTTTTAGAGAATTTTGGAAATTATTTTATGATATGGGTGCAGTAATAGTTGCATCAAGTTATACTAAAGTTGGCGGAGTTTATGATATGGGCTTCCGGCATAACCCTGATAAACCTCTCGAAAGTCTTGGTGAATATTGTATGAATTGTTACACAAATCTTAGCCTTCCCCAAAGAATTGAGTTATTAGAAAAATGTATAATTGATTACCACGCTGACGGTTTTTTGGTTAATTCAATTAAAAGCTGTAATTCTTTTTCAGCAGGTCAGCTGCTAATGATGAGAAAACTTGAAGAAAAATTAGAGATACCGGTTGGATTTATTGAATCTGATTTAGTAGATCCAAGATATTTTTCTTATGCAAATATTAAAAATAGACTGGAATCATTTTTTCAAATGCTGGAACAACGAAAACTTATAAATATAAATTGATCTAATTTTTAATTAACCTAATTGATCTAAAAAAGGGCCAAAGTGACAGATAATAAAAAGTGGGATTTGTACAATTTTTAATTCTATTTATAAAAAAGTTAAGTAAAACCTTAAAACACAAATAAAAGTATTATAAATTGGAGTTTGGGTATTTAGATTTGATTAGATTAATTTTAATAATTAGGTCAATTAGAAATTTTATAAATTTAAAATTAAATAAAAAAATAAGATAACTGGATATATTAAGAGATGAACAAATACTATCTCGGTGTCGATTTAGGGTCAACAACATCAAAGGCTGTTATTATTGACGAAAAAGATAATATCATTGGAAGAGGTATAACTAATACCAGAGCTAATTATAAAGTTGCAGCTGATATTGCAAAGCTGGAAGCAATATTTGATGCAAGATTTAATATTCTTGAAAGCAAATTAGGTTCGGAAATAAAAGATAATCCTGATAGCAAAAAATATATAAATGAGCTAAAGTCTGTATTTAAATATCTTCAATTTCATAAAAGATTAATTTCCCTACATACACAATTAAAACAGACAATCTCGGATATTTTTGAAAATCAAAAAGGCAAAACAATTTCAAAACATATTGATGAAATTGTTAATGTTATCGAACCCAAAATTAAATATGAATTTTTAACCGGAAATCTTGGAAACAAAAATCAATTTTTCAGAGACATAATAAGCGAAAAATATAATGAACAAGTAGAAAAATTGGACAAAGAATTTTTTGAATCATTAATGTCTGTGTTTGATAAAAGCATTACTCCGGTTGAAAATGAAATGGTTGAATATGATTTTCAGGAATTGGTACACGATTCAATCTCAATACTTAACGGTAAGTACGAAAATTTAAAAGATAAGAAAGACGAAGATATTAGCTTGCATTTTGATGCAGAGTTAAATCTTTTAACAGGAAATATAAATTCAATTTCTGATTCTTTAAAAGAACATATTGAACAAATTGCAAAAATGGAAATACATATTGCAAATATGGTTGGTACAGGATACGGAAGAGCTTTATTACCTTTTGCCGAAGATTGTATTAAATCAGAAATATTGTGTCATGCATTTGGTGCACACGCTGTTTTTCCTGATACAAGAACAGTTTTGGATATAGGTGGGCAGGACACAAAAGCAATTCAAGTAGACAGCAACGGACTTGTAACAAGTTTTTATATGAATGACAGATGCGCCGCAGGATGCGGAAGATATTTAGGTTATGTTGCAGATGAATTTAATTTATCATTAAACGAAATGGGACCTTTAGCTCTTAACGCGGAAAATGAAGTAAATATTTGTTCAACCTGCACTGTGTTTGCAGGTGCTGAAATAAGAGAACTACTAAATGTCGGGCAGCAACGCGAAGATATATTGGCTGGTTTACACAGAGCAATAGTCATTAGGGCTATGTCACTTATTGCGCGTTCAGGAGGAGTAAGAAACGAATTTACTTTTACAGGCGGTGTTGCAAGAAATCAAGCCGTACTAAAATATATAATTGAAATGGTAAAAGACGGATATGGGAATGATATAAAAATCAATATCCACACTGATTCTATTTTTATGGGTGCATTGGGTGGAGCTATGTTTGCCAGAAGAAATATTCCTGTAAAAATTCCTTCAAACTAATTTATAAAATAGAAAATATAATGAATGATAGAATATTAACATTGGGCATTGATGTTGGCGGCAGTTATATAAAAACTGTTCTTATGGATATTGAAAAAGATTATCAAATTTTGGATAAAAGAATTGAAAAAATTAGAAAAAGAAACCCCGTTACTGTTTCAAATGAATTAATTAATACGGTGTTAGAATTTAACAATTTAAAGTTTGAAAATATTTCTTACTTAGCTTCAACGGGTGAAGGAGAAATGGTTGAAAGAAAAACAGGACATTTTTATAGTATGACCACCCACTCCAGGGGTGGAATTTTCTTTTTACCAAGTGCAAAAACAGTGATAGATTTAGGTGCTTTATTTGTTCGTGCAATAAAAATAAACGGAAAAGGAAAAGTTCTGGATTATAAAATGACCGGACAGTGTGCTTCCGGTTCAGGTCAGTTTATTGAAAACATTTCGCGTTATTTAGGTTTATCAATTGATGAAGTTGGTGATATTTCCGTAAAGGCTTCCAATCCCGAAACTCCTTCGGGAATTTGCGCAGTTTTAGCTGAGACAGATGTGATAAATATGGTCTCAAGAGGAATTGCAACGCCGGATATTATAAAAGGAATTCACTTATCTGTTGCAAATAGAGTGGTTAGATTGCTTTCTTCATTAAAGGCAGAATCACCAATAATTCTAACCGGTGGAATGGCAATGAACAAAGGTATGGTACAGGCAATTGAGGAACTGGCTAAAGAAAGTAAATATAATTTTGAATTTCATACACACCCTGATTCAATTTATTCGGGTGCGATAGGTGCTGCTTTATGGGGAGGTTATAGATTTTTAAAGTTGCATAAAAGTACATCGGCAGTAAGTAATTAAGATTCTTTTATTTTACAAAAATACCATAAGTAAAATATTATGGAAAAAGAAAATAATTCTTTAGTAGTTAAAAGCAATAAAGTGCTTGAGTCTAATATTCAGCTTAAGAATATTATACCAAATATTGCTTTAATGCTGAAAAGAAGTTCTATTAATTATTCTGGCAAAATAGCATTTCAACATAGAATTAAAGATAAATATGTTGGAATAAGCTGGAAAGAGTTTTATAAAAATTTAGTTAACATATCTTATAATCTGCAAAAGTACGGATTTAAAAAAGGGGATAAAATTGTAATATATTCTGAAAACAGATTTGAAATGCTTGAGTTGGAGCTATCAATTATGTCTTCAGGTGGTGTTGCTGTACCAATCTTTTTTAATTATAACAAAGAAACTGCTGAACAATTAATTAAACATGCTGATGCAAATTTTCTTGTTGTTGGGGGAAACTCCCAATTAGAAAAAATCAGTAATAAGCTTGGGTTAAAACATATTTTTACATTTGATTCATTCGAACACATAGACAAAGAGATTTTAAAAAAACACAAAAATATAAGTCAGTTTAAAGTATTGCTAAATAATTTTAACGACGAAAATTTTACCCTGAATTTTGAGGCACAGCCGGACGATATATGTTTAAATATGTACACTTCCGGAACAATGGGAAATCAAAAATGTGTGCAGTTAACTCATAAAAATATTTTATCGCAACAAGCAGCTTTATCTATGTTATGGAACCTGGATGAGAATGACAGGTTTTTAAGTTTCTTAAGATGGCATCATAGTTTTGGTGGAATTTTTGAAATTTTTAATGCTCTTTATAATGGCGCTACTTTATCACTTGAATCAAGTCTTGGATTAGACCCTGCTGTAATTTTAGAAAACTGGAAAATTGTAAAACCGACAATATTTTTTAGTGTACCTATTATTTATCAGGCTATGATAGATATGATTCTAAACGATAAAGAAGCTGAAAAGTCTTTCTTTCATCCAGAACTAAAATTTGTTTTTACTGCTGCTGCACCATTACCTCCCAGAATTTCAAATGAATTCAAAAAAAGAAATATCCCGGTAATTGAGGGTTGGGGTTTAACTGAAACTTCACCTTGTTGTACTATTACTGATTCTAAAATAGAAAGAGAGCCAGGTGTTGTCGGCTTTCCAATTCCCGGTGTAAAAATAAAAGTTGCTGACGACGGGGAAATTCTTGTAAAAGGACCTAATGTAATGGTAGGTTATTACAAAAATGACAAAGCAAATAAAGGAATATTTACTGAAGACAACTGGTTCTGTACCGGTGATGTTGGGGAAATTACAGAAAAAGGGTTGAGAATAATCACCCGCAAAGACAGAATTTTTAAACTTATGAATGCTGAAAAAATTATACCTACAAAAATTGAAGAAAATATTACAAAGAAATGCCATTTTATTTCCTACGCCTATGTCACCGGAAGTGGTAAAAAATATCCGGTTGCATTACTTTTTCCTAATAGAAGTTTGCTAAACAAAAAATTATTCGGTTTTGACATGGAGTTTGAAAAATGCAAATGCCCAAAAAGTCTTAAGGATTTATCCCAATGTCTTCAAAATTGTTTAAATGAAGTAAACTGCGGGTTGAAACAAAAATTTTCTAGATTAAATACAGCAATGTTAGTAGACGGGGATCTTTCCGTTGAAAATAAAACATTAACCCCTTCAATGAAGCTTGCACCAAATAATGTTAAAGAAGTTTATAAAGCAAATATTGAAAAATTATATAATCCCGATTATAACATAAAAGAACAAGTATATATAATTCCATTAAATAGCTAATTATAATTTTATTTAAAATGTATAAAATAGAAACAACAAAGCTCTTGAAAGAAATAATGCAAAATTATTTTAGTGAGTTTAATAACGGACATAAAGTAGCATGGTGTTCAAGTGCAGGTCCTTCTGAACTCCTCAGAGCTTTTGGATTTAAAATTTATTTTCCTGAAAATCACGGTGCTTTACTCGGAGCTACAAGAACAGCAGGAGATTACATTCCGGCAGCTACAAAACTAGGATACTCAAGCGATATTTGTTCTTATCTCACGGCTGATATTGGTTCCTACTTAACAAAAACTTCTCCTCTTCTCTCTCATTATGGTTTGAAGGAAATCCCCAAACCTGATATCATAGTTTACAACACAAATCAATGTAGAGAAATTCAAGATTGGTTTTCATTTTACGGAGAAGAGTTTAATTGTCCCGTACTTGGAATTGAACCACCAAGATATTTAAATGAAGTTACAAAAATTGATATTGAAAATGTTTCAAATCAATTTAAAAATATGATTCCGGTTTGTGAAACCATTTCAAAAACCAAATTCGATCTGGATTTATTCAAACAAACTTTGGGTCACAGCAAAGATGCAGCCTTATTGTGGAAACAAGTTTTAGAAACTGCAAAATTTTCTCCTGCTCCTATAAGCTTTTTCGACAGCACAATACACATGGGACCAATAGTTGTTTTGAGAGGTACCGTTGAAGCAACAAAATATTATTCATCTCTTTTAAACGAACTGAAAGAAAATATAGAAAATAAACAAGGCATTATTGATACAGAATCATGCAGAATTTACTGGGATGGAATGCCTATTTGGGGTAAGCTTAAATATCTCTCAAATTTATTTATTAAAAATAAAGCTGCTGTTGTTGCATCTACTTACTGCAACAGCTGGGCTTTTGATGAATTTGATGTTGATCATCCATTTGAATCTTCTGCCTTAGCTTATACAAAAATATTTATAAACAGAAGTGAAAAAGCAAAACTGGAAATGTTGGTCAATTTGGTTCAGAAATTTAACATTGATGGAATGATTTTTCACGAAGCTAAAACATGTTTTAATAATTCAAATGGAAGTTTTGGCTTGCCTCTCAGATTAAAAGAAAAAACAGGTGTAGAAACTTTAGTGATTGAAGGAGATTTGTGTGATTTACGCTTCTTCTCTGAGGGTCAAACTACAACAAAAATTGAAACTTTTATAGAACAAATTATATAAAATAAAATGGATAAAAATAAATATAAAATTGGTATCATAGGTTTAGGACCTGTGGGACTTACACTTGCAGCACATTTTAAAGAAGCCGGTTGTCAGGTTTTTATATGTGATGTTGATAAAGACAAAGTTACACTTATAAGAAACAAAGGTGTTGAGCTTGTAGGAACTATTAATAAAAATGTATTTTTTAATCATGTTCACACTTCAATTGATGAGCTTTTAAAAAACAAAATTGATATCCTTATTAGTTCAGTAAAAGCATACCATGTTAAATCTGTTATAGAGCAAATAGAAAAAAAAGAATGTGAAAATTTATCTTTAGTTATTGCTCAAAATGGAATTGATCTTAATCAACTCTACATGAGTAAGTTTAAAGAATCACAAATTTTAAGGATGGTTATTAACTTTGCAGGTAACTTAAATGCACCGAATGTTGTAAATGTTACTTTTTTCAATCCACCAAACTATATTGCTTCAATAAATGACTCTCAAAAAGAACTTCCTGATTGGTTTGCTGAAATTCTTACAAGTGTAAATCTTTCAACTATGTATAAAGATTCTTTTTCAATTACTGATAAAATCTGGGAAAAAACAATTCTTAATGCTTCTTTAAGTCCGTTGTGTGCTATTTCAAAACTGACTATGAGAGAAGCAATGGCACATCCTGATACTCTTGAAATAATTGAACAAATAATTATAGAAGCGATTGATGTGGCAAAAGCTGAAGAAATAAAATTGGGTGAAAATTTCTTAAAACTCTGTATTAGATATTTAAAAAATGCCGGAGATCATTTACCTTCACTTGCTGTGGATTTACTTAGCAACAGAGAAACAGAAATAGATTACTTTAATGGAAAGTTAGTGGAATATGGTAGAAAACATTATGTAAGAACACCATTGAATTTAACATTTACAAATTTAGTTAAGGCAATTACGCATAAAAACTTCCAAGAGAATGAAGAAGAAAACAAAGAAATTAATTCAACTATTTTAGATCTATAAAAATAACTGGAAAATTTATTTTATGTATGTACCGAAATTTAATTATCACAAACCTGATTCTTTAAAAGATGCTTGTAAAATTCTAAATGAAAATAAAAACGCTGCACTATTAGCCGGTGGAACAGATATATTGGTTGAATTAAAAAAAGGTCTGCTTAACTATGATGATCTAATCTCAATTAAAAATCTAAAAGAATTAAAAATATTAGAAGAAGATAAAAAGAACATAATAATTGGTTCTGCCGTTACTCATAGTGAGATTAAAAATTCTACATTAATAAAAAATAAATTGCCTGTATTATCAAAAGCGGCAGCAAGCATCGGTACTGAACAGATTAGAAATACAGGAACAATTGGGGGTAATATTTGTACAGGTGCTTCTTGTTGTGATATGGCACCTGCACTATTAGTTTATGGTGCATTAGTAGAAATATTTTCTATTTCAGAAAAAAAAATTATACCTATTACTGAGTTTTTTATAGACCACCATAAAACATTCTTAAAGAAAGGTGAAATTTTAACAAAGATAATAGTTCCAATTCCAACTAAGAATATGGGCATATCATTTTTTAAGTTCGGGCTAAGAGATGCTGCAGCTATTTCAGTCGCTTCGGTTGGAGTTATGTTAAATTTTGAAAAAGGTAAATGTACTGATTCAAAAATTGCAATCGGTGCAGTATCGCCTGCACCAAAATTAAGTAATAATGGAAGTGGTGCCTTAATCGGTTTAAATAAAAAAGAAATTAGCAATGTAAAGACTTTACAAATAATTGGAGAAGCTGTTGCTAATGATGCACTTCCTATTAACGATATAAGAGGTAGTGCAGATTACAGAAGAAATGTTATGAAGATTCTCACTCAGAGAGCAATTTTAGAAGCGGTAAATCAAATAAAAAATTAAATTTATTTAAGCGGATAAATATTGAAACACCTGATAAAAATAAATGTTAACGGTAATGATTTTGAAATAGCAGTAAATCCAAACACTACCCTGCTTGATTTATTGCGTGACCAACTTAGATTGACCGGTGCAAAAAAAGGTTGCGGTTTGGGTGACTGTGGTGCCTGCACAGTTCTACTAAACGGCAAACCTGTAAATTCTTGTCTGGTTTTAGCAATTGAAACAGACGGACAAAATATTTTAACTATAGAGGGACTCGCAAAAGGTGAAGAACTACATCCTATCCAAAAAGCTTTTGTTGAAAAAGGTTCTATTCAATGTGGCTTTTGCACACCCGGGATGATATTACGAACAAAATCATTTTTAGATGAAAATCCCAATCCATCAAATAGAGATATTAAAGAAGCTTTATCCGGAAATCTTTGCAGATGTACCGGATATACAAAAATTATAGAAGCAGTTGAAACTGCTGCAGATTATCTAAATGGTAAAGAACCTAAGCAAATAGATTTTCAACCTCAAAAATCTGCAATGGACTTATCCGTTGTTGGAAAAAGACTACCAAAAATAGATACTCCTGATAAAGCAACCGGTAGAGCTATTTTTACAGACGATATTTCTCTTCCAAATATGATTTTCGGAAAACTTCTTTTAAGCACGGTTCCTCATGCAAAAATAATATCAATCAATACAGATAAAGCAAAAGCGTTAACTGGTGTTAAGATAATATTAACAGGTGCTGATGTTACAGATATTAGCTACGGTACCTCTCCTCCTCGTTATGACGAAAATGTTTTGGCAAAAGACAAAGTAAGATTTATTGGTGATGTTGTGGCTGCAGTTGCTGCCGTTGATGAAGAAACTTGTTATAAAGCATTAAAAATAATTGATGTTAAGTACAAAGAACTCCCAACTGTTTTTGATCCCATTGAGGCGATGAAGGATGGTGCTCCAAGATTATTTGATGATAAATATGAAAATAATATAAACACAAGAGTTGATCACCATTTTGGGGATATTGAAAAAGGATTTGCAGAAGCTGATTATATTAAAGAAGCTACATTCAAGGGTAACCGAACTATTCAAAATCCAATAGAACCGCATGTTGCAATTGCTGAATGGGACAGACATGGCAGGGTAACACTTTATACATCAACACAAGTAGTTCATTATGTTCATCATCAGCTTTCTAGAATTTTAAATCTGCCTCTTGGAGATATTAGGGTTATAATGACAAATTGCGGTGGAGGCTTTGGTGCTAAAGCAGCTACAAATCCACTTGAGATATTATCAATTTTACTTGCTAAAAAAACAGGTTGCCCTGTAAAGATGCGTTTTAGTAGAGAAGAAATGTATTTGTACGGAAGAGGCAGGCACAAACAAATTATTGAAATGAAAATCGGTGTAAAAAAAGACGGAACAATTACAGCCGTTAAACAAAAAGCTATTCTGGAAGGCGGAGCTTATTCAAGTTTTGGTATTGTTTCTACATATTATGCAGGCTCAATGCTGCCAACTTTATATAAAATTCCAAATTATAAATATGACGGATATAGAGTGAACACAAACCTTCCGCCTTGTGGTGCAATGCGCGGACATGGTACACCTCATCCAAGATTTGCATTTGAATCTTTACTCTCAATGATTGCTGATGATATTGGTATGGATCATATAGATATAAGAATTAAAAACTCAATGGTTCCCGAAACACGAACTTGTAACGATCTTGATATTCATTCGTGTGAATTAAAAGCCTGCCTAAAAAATGTTAGAGAAAAATCAGAATGGAATAAAAAGAAAGGCAAACTTCCTAAAGGAAGAGGAATTGGAATTGGTTGCGGAGGTTTTGTTTCCGGTGCAGGTTACCCTATTTACAGATCACAATTTCCACACTCTAATGCAATTATTAAAATAGAAGAGGACGGATCAAAAGCAGTGCTGTTTATCGGTGATGCTGATATTGGACAAGGTTCAGACACTGTGCTTGCACAAGCAGCAGCTGAAGCAATGGGAATAACAATGGATAAAATGAGTGTTGTTTCTGCTGATAGTGACATTACCCCTTTGGGTTTTGGTGCTTATTCAAGCAGGGTTACATTAATGGGTGGCAACGCATCAAAAATGGCAGGAGAAGAAATTAAAAAACAAGTGCTGGAATCCGCTTCAAAAATAATGAATATAAATTCTGACAAGCTGGATGCAAAAAACAATGTAGTTTATGAAAAGGAAAATAAAAATAATTTTATAGATTGGTCAGAAGCAGCAAATAAGTATTTTTCTGAAAAAGGTCCTCTGGTTGGTAAAGGTCATTATTCACCACCAAAAGGATTGGGAGGAAAATATAAAGGAGCTGCTGTGGGAACATCCCCTGCATTTTCTTTTTCTGCATCTGTTTGTGAAGTTGATGTAGATATGGAAACAGGAAAAGTAAAGGTCCTCAATTTTTGGGATGCCCATGATTGTGGAACAGCAATAAATCCTATGGCTGTAGAAGGACAGGTTGAGGGTGCAATAGTAATGGGAATGAGTGAAACTTTAATGGAAGACGAAATATTTAATGCAAATGGTAAATTACTAAATCCGGATTTACATAATTATTTAATTGCAACTTCTGCTGATATGCCAAATATTAATTCTACAATCGTTGACAGTTATGAACCTGAGGGTCCGTTTGGTGCAAAAGAAGTTGGTGAAGGAGCAACTTTACCTGTGCTTGGTGCAATTGCAAATGCAGTAGCTGATGCAATTGGAGTAAGAATTTTTGATTTACCAATTACTCCTGAAAAAGTGTTAAGGGCAATTAATGAAAAAAAGAATTAGCTATGGATAATTTTTATTTAGGTATTGACATAGGTTCGTCTTATACAAAGTATATTGTCATTGATGAAAATGATAATATAGTTTATTCAAAAATTTTAAAAACATTGAGCAGAAATAAAGAAGAAAAAGAAAACCTAAAAAAACATATTAAAGATAATTTTAAAGTTTCTTATTCCTGTGCAACCGGTTACGGCAGAGAACATGCAAAGGATTGTGATATCACTAAAACTGAAATATATTGTGCGTCGGCCGGTGTATCAGAATTATTTAAAGAAGTAAAAACTATTGTTGATGTAGGGGGAGAGGATGTAAAAGTAATTAAAAGCGGAAAAGATGGAAAGGTCTTGGATTTTTATATGAATACAAAATGTGCAGCAGGTACCGGTACTTTTATAACTGAAATAGCTGATAGAGCAGAAATTGATGTAAGAAAATTAAGTGGTTTGGCTGCGAAGTCTAATTTTGCTAAAGAACTAAACAGCTTCTGTACAGTGTTTGCAAAAACTGAAATTATGAAATGGCTTTTTGACGATGTTCCGATTGAAGATGTTGCAAAGGGAATTTATATTTCAATCGTAAACAGAGTTGCAAAAATTAGAATGGATAGAGAATTACCGATTTATTTAATTGGCGGTGTTTCTCAATATCATCCATATTTAAAAAATGTAATGGAAGAAAAATTTAATTCAAAGGTGATGGTACCTGAAAACCCACAGATTGTAAGTGCATTCGGTGCTGCAATACTTGCAAGAAAATTTTATGGAAAAATTAATGATGGAAAGACTAATAAAGTTATGCAAAATAAAAATATGGGGAAATAAGTATGAAAGCTTATCACAGTAAAGAAAAAGGCATCGGTATCGTTTATGACAATATGTATTTAATCAATGGTGCAAGAACACCATTCGGTAAATTAGTGGGTAGTCTTGCAAACATTTCTCCAACAGACCTTGGTATTTTAGCTTGTCGTTCTTCGTTAGAAAAATCCAAAGTAAATCCCAAAGATATAGACCAAACAATTATTGCCAACATCGGACAAAGTTCTACTGACGCCTATTTTTTACCGAGACACATTTCTCTTTATTCAGGAGTAAGAGAAGAAGTACCGGCGTTAATGGTTCAAAGAATTTGCGGTTCAGGATTTGAAACAATAATTACCGGGGTGGAACAAATAGCTTTGGAAAAAGCAGATGTAACGCTTTGCTGCGGAACTGAAAATATGTCGCTTTCTCCTACTGTTAGTTATGGCAACAGAATGGGCTATCAACTTGGAAATCCTAATTTTAAAGATATGCTTTGGGAATCTTTAAATGATACGGCTGCCGGTTATCCAATGGGTTGTACTGCAGAGAATGTTGCAAAAAAACATAATATTACTCGTCAAGAAGCTGATAAATTTGGTAAATTATCATCAGACAGAACACTCGCAGCAATTGAAAGTGGATTTTTTGAAGATGAAATTATTCCAATCAATTCCACAGTTTTGGATGCTGAGGGATTAAAACCAAGAAAAGTAAAACTACCAAAAAATGTAAATGATTTTAAAACCGATGAAAATGTGCGTTCAACTACTTTGGAATCACTTGCTAAACTCCCTGCTGTATTTGATAAAGAAGGTGTACAGACTGCAGGTAACTCAAGCGGTATTGTTGATGGTGCAGCTTCGGTTGTAGTTTCAAATAAAGAATATATCTCAAAAAATAAATTACTACCTTTAACAAAAATTGTTGCTTCTGCTTCATGTGGAATAGATCCAAAAGTTATGGGTTTGGGTCCGGTTAAAGCAATAAATTTGCTCCTGGAAATTACAGAATTAAAAATTTCTGATATCGGATTGATAGAAATTAATGAAGCATTTGCAGCTCAATTTATTGGGTGTGAAAAAGAACTTGGTTTTGATAGAAATATAGCTAATGTAAACGGAGGTGCAATTGCTATCGGTCATCCATTAGGTGCTACCGGTGTCAGACTCTCGCTTACAATTTCAAGAGAAATGAATAAAAGAAAAACAAAATATGGAATTGCTTCTGCCTGTATTGGCGGGGGACAAGGGACAGCTATCTTATTCGAAAATACTAATATTTAAAAGGGGAAATAAAATGGGAGATAAAAAAATAACTTCCTGGAAGATGACTGAATTAAACGGTGAGTTTCAATTTTCAGAAAGTCCACATCCGTCTCTAAATGAAAATGAAGTTCTTATTAAGGTAGCAGGATGTGGTGTCTGTCATACAGATATTAGCTTTTGGCATTACGGAGTAAAAACAAAACACGATTTACCTTTAACGCTCGGTCACGAAATAAGTGGAACAGTGGTTGAAGGACCTGAAAGCTGGATTGGAAAAAATGTTATAATTCCTGCAGTACTACCCTGTGGTGAATGTGAATTATGTAATAATGGAAGGGAAAATATTTGTCAGAATCAACTTATGCCCGGCAATGATTTTGACGGGGGATTTGCTTCTCACATAAAAGTACCTTTTCTACATCTTTGTGTTTTACCGTATAGTATTTTAAAAAAATATTCTCTTCCCCAATTAGCTGTAATAGCCGATGCAGTTACTACCCCGTATCAGGTTATAAAAAAATCTGGTTTGAAAAAAGGTGATTTTGCAATTGTAATTGGAGTCGGTGGTGTTGGAATTTATTGCGCACTTCTTGCAAAGATTTTTGGTGCAAAAGTTCTTGCTTTAGATATTGATTATAAAAAATTAATGAAAGCAAAAGAACACGGTATTGATGAAGCATTAAATATTAAAAATCTCGATATCAAAACAATAAAATCAAATATAAAAGAAATTTCTAAATCATTTAGTTTATCAAAATACGGTTGGAAGATTTTTGAAATGTCTGGAACAAAAGCAGGGCAGGAATTGGGTTTTGCACTTGTTGGTTTTGCTTCTACTTTGTCAATTGTTGGATTTACTCTAGACAAATTAGAACTTAGGCTAAGTAACCTTATGGCTTTTGATGCAAATGTAATTGGTACTTGGGGATGTAAACCTGAACTATATCCTGAAGTAGTAGAATTAATAAATAATGGTAAACTTAAAATTGATGATTTTGTAGAAACTTTTCCACTTTCAAAAATTAATAAAGTTTTCAAAAACACTATAGAACATAAATATGAAAAGCGTTCTGTTCTTGTACCGGATTAAATAGATTTTAAAAAATTTTAATAGGTGAAAGCTATGTTAAAAGATCATAATATAACAAAAACACAATACAAAGAAATCATTTTTGAAAAGAGACCTTGTGAAGACAAAAACAATAAACCGGTTGATGGTCTTTATAACAGTTGGATAATTATAAACAATCCAAAACAATATAATTCATACACAACAGAAGCAGTTAAAGAAATTATTTTAGCTTTTAGGGAAGCATCAAATGACAGAAGTGTTGTTGCGGTTGTTTTTACAGCCGTTGGTGATAAAGCTTTCTGTACAGGTGGAAACACAAAAGAATATGCAGAATATTATGCTGGAAATCCTCAAGAATACAAACAATATATGAGACTTTTTAACGATATGGTTTCTTCTATTTTGATGTGTGATAAACCGGTTATAAACAGAGTAAATGGAATGAGAATAGGTGGCGGACAGGAAATTGGTATGGCTTGTGATTTTTCTGTTGCACAGGATCTTGCCCGTTTCGGACAAGCAGGGCCAAAACACGGTAGTGCCCCCGATGGAGGTTCAACTGATTTTCTACCTCTGTTTGTCGGAATTGAACAAGCTTTTTATTCTTGTACGGTTTGTGATCCATGGTCTGCTCACGAAGCTCTGCGTTTCGGACTTTTAACTCAAATAGTCCCATCAGTAAAAGTTGATGGAAATTTTATTTCAAATCCTATGGTTTACACAGACAAGTGGATAAATGAAAAAGGTGAAATAATTTATGGAACATCAAAACAAGGTGATGATAAAAATAAAGCAAAAGAAATTCTGGAATCCGGAGAGGTTGATCTTTCGTTATTAGATAAAGCAATTGAAGAACTTTGCACAAAATTAATGTATTTAATGCCTAATTGTTTGAGCAAAACAATTAATTCTATAAGAAAGAAAAAACTAGAACATTGGGATAAAAACAAAGAAAGCAATCGAGAGTGGCTTGCTTTGAATATGATGACAGAAGGCAGAGCAGGTTTCAGAGCTTTTAATGAAGGACCAAAAAATAATAGAGAAGTTGATTTCATTCAATTAAGAAAGATGCTTTCAGATGGTCATCCATGGGACAATGAATTATTAAATAAAATTTTACCAAAGCAAAACAATGAATAAAATAAAATTAGAGTACGCTTACGATAATACTGTCGCACGAATAATTCTAGATGACGGAAAAGGAAATGTTTTAGATAGTATTATGATGAAAGAGCTTATAGAAATGTTAAATTCATTTAAAGATAATAATGATATTAAACTTATAACATTTGAAGGTGCTGGAAAACATTTTTCTTTCGGGGCTAGTGTGGAAGAACACAAAAAAGAAAATGTGTCTTCAATGCTTAAAACATTTCACAATATCTTTTATACCATAATTGATTTATCCATTCCAACAATGGCAAAAATATCGGGACAGTGTCTCGGCGGCGGATTGGAACTTGCTTTAATTTGTAATTTTTTATTCACCGATAAAACAGCAATGATGGGTCAACCTGAAATAAAATTAGGAGTTATTCCCCCACCTGCCTCCGTTATTCTTCCATTAAAAATTGGAAATGCACAAGCAGAGAATTTATTAATGACAGGAAATTCGATTTCAGGAGGAAAAGGAAAAGAAATAGGACTAATAAATGAAGTGTTTGAAAATAAAGAAGAAATGGAAGAAGAAATTAATAAATGGATAAATGAGAATATTGTTCCTAAAAGTGCATCTTCTTTGCGGTATTCTTTTAAAGCATCAAGGATTGTTTTTAATTATCTGATTAAAAAAATGCTGCCGGAACTTGAAGAAATGTATGTTGAAAAATTAATGAAAACGGAAGATGCTAACGAGGGTATAAATTCTTTTTTGGAAAAACGAAGACCAAATTGGGGAAACAAATGAAAGCTATAAAAACAGTTGGAGTTATTGGTGCAGGTACAATGGGTTCAGCACTTGCCCAAAAATTTGCACAAGAAGGATTTAATGTTATTCTTGCAGATCGTGAAATGAAATTTGTTGAAAAAGGATTGGGCAATATTGAAGAAATTTTAAATCAAGGTGTAGAAAGAAAAATATTTACAAAAGAGAATGTTGAAAACATATTATCGAGAATAACAGGAGTTGAAAAATTAGAGATTCTTGCTTCCTGTGAGTTTATAATTGAAGCAATATTTGAAGACCTAAATGCCAAAAAAGATTTATTTAAAAATTTGTGTCAATTGGTAGATGCTAATACAATTTTAGCAACCAACACTTCATCCTTCTCTGTAAATGAACTTTCAAAATCTGTAACATATCCGGAAAGATTTATCGGTATGCATTACTTTTTTCATGCTGCAAAAAACCGCCTTGTTGAAATTATTCCAGGAGAAAAAACATCTAAAGAAGTCTATGAAATGATGAAAATGTTTTCTGTTAAATCAGGTAAAGACGCGATTACAACGAAGGATAGTTACGGGTTTGCAATAAATCGTTTTTTTGTCCCCTGGCTTAATGAAGCTGTAAGAATTTTAGAAGATAATGTGGCTGATACAGGAACTATTGATTTTGTTTGTAAAAGATTATTCGGTATTGGTATGGGTCCGTTTGCATTGATGAATGCAACCGGTGTTCCAATTGCATATCACGCACAAAAAACATTAGAAGTTTTTGGTAACTATTATAAAACAACAGAATTATTAAGTAAGCAGGCTGAATCAAAACAAGAATGGGAAATAAATGATATTGATTCAAATTTATTGGTTGCTAAAGAAATTGAAAAAGAAATAAGAAACAGAATGCTTGGCTGTGTTTTCTTTGTATGTTCACAAATATTAGAAGAAAAAGTTTGCTCGGCTACGGAATTAAACAGAGGTTCAAGAATAGGATTGAAGTGGAGGAAAGGACCAATCGATTTGATGAATAAATATGGAGAAGAAGAAGTAATAAGACTGGTAAAATTATTAACAGATAAATACAGTGAAAAAATTCCATCTTCAATTATGAAAGAAAATTGGTTTATTGATTATGTGGAAATGGAAATCAAAAACAAAATCGCGGTAATAAAAATAGCTCGACCAGAGGATATGAACGCCCTCAATGAAAAATTAATGTTTCAACTCTATAATAAATTCAAGGAAGCAGAAGAGAATAAAAACATTGATACGATTATTATTCATGGTTTGGGTAAGGCTTTTGTAGCGGGAGCTGATATTAAATTTTTTGTTCAAAATATTAAGAATAATTCTATTTCAAAAATTGAAAACTTTACAAAGTTTGGTCAAAAAGTATTTAAGGAAATTGATGAGTCAACAAAAACGATTGTCGCTATTATTAATGGTTTGGCTCTTGGCGGAGGGCTTGAATTAGCATTATGTGCTGATATAATTTGGGCACTTCCCAATGCTCTTTTAGCATATCCTGAAACAGGTATAGGAATTTACCCAGGACTAGGCGGGACGCAAAGAACTGCTGAAAAAATAGGCAAAGGTCTATCCAAATATTTAATCTATACAGGCAAAATGATAAATGCAGAAAACGCATTACAGATAGGTTTAGTAGATGATATAATTTCACTTGATAAATTTTTTGATTATACAGAAGGCAAAGAAAAAATTCCTGAAAAGACAAAATCGTTAATAGAATTGAATGAGAAGTGGTTATCAACACAAGATTTTTTTAATATAAACAACATTATAAATATAATAAATGGAAATGTTAAATTTGGAAGTTTGGCAGAAGATGAAGCTATAAAACTTAATAAGACAATTGAACAAAAAGCTCCTTTGGCATTAAAAACAGCAGAACAGTTAATTGATGCTGCTGAAGGGTGCGAGTCTGAGCTGAAAAAACTTAATTATATTTTTTCAACTAACGATGCGTTGTTGGGATTATCATCAATAGGTAAGAAAGTAGAATTTACAGGTACTTAACTAAAAAACTTACTATTTCATCAACTGTATTAAAACTTTTTACAAGTCCGGTTTTCCGTTTTTCAGTTACTATTTGTTTTTCCATTACAGAAACAATTTCTTCCCACATTGGTGAATGTATTACAATTGGTTTTTCTTTTAGCATATTTTTGTTCATAAATTCCCAAACTACTGCAAGTTCGAGTAATGTACCCGTTCCACCTTGTAGAACTACATAACCATCACCTAATGAAATTAATTTTTCAATCCTTTCAAATAATGTTTTACATTTTATTTCTTCTGTTAAATATTTGCTGGGTTTAGCATTCCACAGATCTACAGTTACCCCAATTGCTTTACAGCCATTCAAAACTGCACCTTTAGATACGGCATTCATAATTCCGCCAAATCCGCCGGTGCAAACATTAAAATTATTTTTAGCAAGCTCTTTACCTAATTCTTCTGCAAAAATGAATTGCTCATCTCCTTCAACTGGGAGAGAAGATCCGAACACTGTGATTATTTTTTCCATTTAATATAAAAATTGATTCAAGCAAATATAATATTTCGTAACATAGTTCGTTCTTAATGTTACTTCACAAGTGGCAAGTATGTTTGAGTAACGATTTATTCAGATTCCCGATATCTTGGAGATATCGGGAGTTTTGTTAGTAAATTTTATTTATAAAAATTCCTGTCCCATTTGTGAGCTTTTAATTTATTTATCAAATCATTTGGTAACGGACCTTTATTAATTATTTCAACATTTGACAAAAGATGTTCTACTGTTCTCATTCCGGGTATTACAGAGGTTACTGCATCAAAACTAATTATATATCTTAATGCTGTTTCTACTATTGAATCAGTTTCACCGTTTACATCATTATTTATTTTTTCAACCCTTTCCTGAACCTGTGCTTTCCTGTCATCTTTAAAATATCTTGCTCTAAAATCACCAGCTTCAAATTGCGTCTCTGAGTTTATCTTGCCCGTTAATCCACCTTCATCCAATGGTACTCTTGCAAGAATGCTTATATTATTTTCTTTACAGAAGGGGAATAACTTTTCTATAGGTGATTGATCAAAAATATTGAAAATTACCTGAAAGCTGTCAATCAATCCTGTTCTTCCGGCTTCAATTCCGTTTTCAGGTTGGTGGTCATTGATTGAAATTCCAAAGTAGCGAACCTTGCCATCTTTTTTCAACTGAAAAATTGCTTCTTTCCAATCATCGTTATTTGCCCAGTTATCATTCCAAACATGAAATTGTTGCAGATCAATATAACCTCTATTTAAATTTTTAAGACTTTGCTCTGTGCTTTTAATTATATGTTCTTTCGGAAATGATTCTTTTAAAGTTGAATCATCTTTTGCCGGCCATTCATATTTTTTTGAAGGAATTTTAGAGGTTATAAATATATTTTGCCCTGACTCTTTTTCAACTTCGCCAACTAGTTTTTCAGAGTGACCATCTCCATAAACCAGTGCTGAATCAAAAAGGTTAATTCCATTATTAATTGCAGAGTGCAGAGCTTTTTTAGATTTATTGTCTTCAGCACCAATCCAAAGCGATTTACCTATTCCCCAACAACCGAATCCCAAAAGAGAAGTTTTATCTTCAGACTTTGAAAATTTTTTCTTTAGCATACTTTTCCTTTTTTGATATTAAATTAGTTTATATTGTTAAAAAATTGCTTTAAAAATAATTATATCATAAGTTTAAATAAAATCTTAATTTATATTAAGGATAAAATTAAATTATGGCTGAAAAATCAAAATTGTGGTATTTAGAAAATTTTAATCTCTTCAAGGGATTAAACTCAGAAAAATTAGAACATCTCAACAAAATTACCAATATGAAAGATATTGGAAAAAACCAACCCATTTATTTTGCGAAGGAACCATCAAATTCAATATTCTTTTTAAAAAAAGGAAGAATAAAACTTACTAGAACATCTAATGACGGAAAAGAAATGATTCTTGGGTTGATAAATCCTGGAGAATTATTTGGTGAAATGTCTATTTATGAAGAAAATGAAAGAACTGATTTTGCCTTAGCTATGGAACCTGCTTTAATTTGTGCAATCAACAAAGAAGAATTTAAGAAATTTATTACTGAAAATACGGAATTAAATCTTAAGTTAACACGACTTATTGGTTTGAGAATTAAAAAATATACAGAAAGAATTGAAGAACTTGTTTTTAAAGATGCAGCACAAAGAATTATCTCTTTTATGATAAGGCTTGCAGATGATAACGGAAAACAACTAGGCAGTGATGTTTTTGTAAAACCTTTTTTAAAACATCAGGATATTGCTAATTTAACAGCTTGTTCTCGCCAAACCGTAAATTCAGTATTAACTGACCTTAGAGAAAAGAACATAATTGATTTTGACAGAAGAAAATTGGTTATAAAAGATAAAGATTCTTTGTTAAAATTTATTTCTTAAATTTTCCTATCTGTCTAACATCCGACAATCTTTTTATTCATGTAAATTTAATTTTGGCATAATAAAATTATGACACTTACACTTTTTATAACGGATAACTGTGGGGCTTGTAAACGAGTTCAAAAACAGGTAACTAATCTTGTAAAAGAAAATTTGAACTTAAAATTACAAATAGAAAACATAAAAGATTTTTCAGATAAAAATCTTTTGATTGTACCTGCGCTTTATATTGAAGATGAGCTTTATGCATACGGAGATATAAATGAGAAAAAACTTTTAAATAAAATTCAGAAAAAATATTTTTAACCAAGCTATATAAAATGTTTTATAAAAACATTTTATGAGCGGCCTTCGGCAAAAAATTCATTTCCAATGAATTTTTTGGGTTTAAAAAAAAAGATGTAAGTTTATGATTTAAAATCATCTTATATCTATGAAACATTTCGATATAACAATTGTCGGAGCCGGAATAGTCGGTACAGCAACGGCAATGTCTATTTTAAATAAAAAGAAATTATCGCTATCAATTGTAGAAACCGAAAAAGAACCGGCACTTCATCAAACAGGAAACAACAGTGGCGTAATTCATTCCGGTTTATATTACAAACCCTGTTCTTTAAAAGCACAAAATTGTATTAATGGTAGAAATAAACTTTATAATTTTTGTAAAGTGAATAATATAAAATTTGAACAATGCGGTAAGATAGTTGTAGCTACAAATGATCAAGAAATCTTGGCGCTTAACGAATTAGAAAAAAGAGGAGTTGCCAATGGGTTAAAAGGATTAAAAAGAATAAACAAAAACGAAATTAATGAATATGAACCCAATGTTAATGGAATTGACTGTCTATATGTACCTGAAACAGGTATTGTTGATTATAAACAGGTGGCAAATAAATATGCAGAGGAAATAATTAATAATGGCGGAAATTTATTTACCAAAAATAAGTTTCAAAAGTTAATAAGAAAAAACAATGAACTTGTTGTGCAAACAAATGAAATGGAATTCTCTACAAAAATTCTAATTAATTGTGGCGGTTTATATTCAGATAGAGTTGCATCAATTTGTGGTGTTGATCCTGAAATAAAAATAATTCCATTCCGCGGTGAATATTATGAGTTAAAAAAAGATAAAACATCTTTAGTAAAAAATTTAATATATCCAGTACCCGATCCACAATTCCCTTTTTTAGGTGTTCACTTCACAAGAATGGTCAATGGTGGTATTGAAGCCGGACCAAATGCTGTTTTAGCTCTTAAAAGAGAAGGATACTCCTTAAAAGATTTTTCTATTACTGATGTTTCTGAAATGTTTACTTATCCGGGTTTTTGGAAAATGGCAGCCAAGCATTATAAAAAGGAATTATATGAACTTTACAGATCGCTTAGTAAAAAAGCATTTGTGAAAGCACTCAACAAGCTTATCCCATCATTAACTGAGTATGATATTGTTCGTGCCGGTTCGGGTGTTAGAGCTCAAGCATTAGATAAAAATGGGAAATTAATTGACGATTTTTTTATAAAACAAACTTCTAAAACTATTCATGTTCTTAACGCTCCTTCTCCTGCTGCAACTGCCTCCATTAGTATTGGTGAATATATTGCAAATATTGCAATAAATAGGATTGATGAATTAAATGATTAATTATTTAAATTTTTATCAATTTTCTTATCTTTTTTAAAAATATTTCTAATATATTTTTAAAAAATGTTGCTATTTTTAATTTTTTGATTATTTTACTTACACATTGTTTAATTACTATGATTAATAGATGATTTTGAAATATACTTGCTGAGGTAGAATTATGATTAAAACAGTAAGCTCAATGTTAAATGCAAAGGTCCCCGGTATTTGGTCTATTGCACCAGACCAAACTGTGTTTGAAGCTTTATCATTAATGGCAGAAAAACAATGCGGAGCTCTTGTTGTATTGGAAAATGATAAATTATGTGGAATAATTTCAGAAAGAGATTATGCAAGAAAAATAATACTAGCGGGAAAATTATCTAAAGAAACTTTAATTAAAGAAATTATGTCTTCTACTGTTTATTATGCCTCCCCTAATTTAACAGCTGAAGATTGTATGGCTATAATGATAGAAAAAAGAGTGAGACATTTACCTGTCATGGATAATGGTAATCTTATCGGCGTTATTTCCATCGGTGATGTAGTTAAAGCTGTTATAGATGAAAAAGTTTTTGTAATTGATCAACTTGAAAGATACATTACAGGAAAACCGGATTTATAATCATCCATCAATTAGTGCTCACACTGCAAAGTATTACAACCTTATAATTAATAATTGAAAAGTAATTTATTATTTTGGGGGACTGTTTTAAATATATCTTTGTATTAAAATAATCATTATATATTATTTAGCTTAAAATGAAAAAACTTTACTTAACTATTTTACTTTTTAGTTTCCTTTTGCAATCACAATTAATTTTTGCACAACAAAAAAATATTCAAGATAATTTACTTGTTGGAAAATGGAGATCAATAAAAATTGATCAGAAAAATGTTGAAATAAATATTCAGTTTAATGCTGATGGTACTGTAAAATACGATATAAGCACAATATTAAATGGTTTTTATGTATTAAATAACAATAAGCTAATATCTTATTTTAAAAATTTTGGAACCGATAAAACGGTTGTAGATACATCATTGATTGAGATAAAGGGTAATACTATGACACAAAAATCATTGCTAGGCGGAACTACAATTAAAATGACTAGGGTAGATAAGGAAAATAATAATTCAAATTTTATTCTGGGTAAGTGGAAATCTGAAAATTACAACGGTTATCAAGCTATCACTGAGTTTAATGCATATTTTAAAGTTATTGTTCAGTTACTTGTAAAATCAATTGAGGGTTCATATACTGTAAATAAAAATTTGATCTCCATCATTTCTCCAAATTCTAATAGCATGAGAATGAATTATAAAATAACTAAGGATACTATGACATTACATAATTTAGAGAATGGTAAAGACTTAACAATGATAAAACTAAAGAAATAGAATTAATGAATATAGACATTAATAAAAAGTTAGAAATTTTAGAAAACAATAAAGCACAATTATTAAATTGTTTTGAATCAATTTCCGGTGAAAAACTTAACACACAGCTTGAAAAAGATAAATGGTCACCGGCTCAAATAATTTATCATGTTGTAAAAAGCGAACAATACACCCTTATTTCACTAATGAATTCAAGCAAGCCTGAAACAAAATTAAGAAAGATTGGGTTTAAAGCTTTTGGTAAGTCCAAATTGTTAAATCTATTTTTAAAAAGCAGATTAAAATTTAAGGCTCCTCCAATAGTTCAAAAAGTACCTGATGATGTAAATGTAAAAGATATATTAGCAAAGTGGGATGAAGTAAGAAATGAAATTAAAAATGTATGTTTAAAATTTCCAAAAGAAAATTTTAATAAAGGTGTCTTTAAACATCCATATATTGGGTTTATAAATTTAGAACAATCATTGAATTTTTTAATTAACCACTTAAAACATCATACAGCCCAAATAGAAAAAATTAGTATTAACTTTAAACAATAAAAATTTAATTATGAAAACCATATTCAAAATAACTTTAACAATATCATTCATTCTTATTTCTACTTTTTCATTTTCTCAAAATGTTAAAGCGGGGTTAATTGGTAAATGGGAATCTGATGTAATAGGAAATTCTAAGGTAGGTACTATTTGGCAATTTAATAAAAATGAAACAGTTGAAATTACTTCCGGTGCTATAGTTCATTATATATATATATTTAAAGGCAAACAATTAATTTCAGCTTTGTTTAATCACATAACTGGTGAAACAGATCTAGATACTAGTTTTATTGAAATTAAGGGTGATTCACTTTTCCAAAAATATAAGATCAACGGAAAACAACATACAAGAACTATGGTTAGAACCGAAAAACAAAAAAATAAGGGTATATCTGAACTGGGGATTTGGGAAACAAAAAACATTGCAGGGCAAAAAGCATTCTATCAATTTAAAAATGATCACACATTAATTTTAAGAATCCCAATATCTGTTCAAAAAGGAACTTATAAAGTAAATGGATTTAAATTAAATCTTAAACTCAAAGACTTAAAAGAGGAAGTTTACGACATAAAGTTTTTATCTCATTCATTGTTCTTAAAAAATTCTAAAACAGAAAAAACCTTCCATAGATTGTATGAATAATAAATAATAGGTTTTTATCCAAAATTAGTGTTTTGTTTAACCCAGATTTTCCATTGGAAAATATGCCCTCTGGGCAGACAATTTGTAAGTAAATAAAGATCATATACTTAGTTATATAAAAATCTCGGAATTCGTTATTTGAGTAATATGTTTTTCTTACAAATTGCCAGGGGTTAACCCCGCTATATAAAATGTTTTATAAAAACATTTTATATAGCGGCCTTCGGCAAAAAATTCATTTCCAATGAATT
>Ga0210044_10001903_pt1 | contig 31658 bp, 24 predicted proteins | sample CryGey13umfilter_2_FD_183959 | JGI IMG/M metagenome (GOLD analysis project Ga0210044, IMG submission 183959) | Groundwater microbial communities from aquifer in Utah, USA - Crystal Geyser 4/9/14 3 um filter (SPAdes) (version 2) | ecosystem: Environmental > Aquatic > Deep subsurface >...
CCAGATCAGCTACATCTTGAACCCTGTAGCGGGGGTGTCGACTTCACCGGAATCAGGTGCCGACTTCAATCGGAATGGGGTGCCGCGTTCCAGCGGAATCAGGTGTCACGTTCGACCGGAATACGCAGCATGCCCGCAAGGTGTAACAGGTAAGCGGATAGTGGTTGTTATAAAAAGGCCTCAGGTGATTTTTCCTGAGGCCATTTTTGTTTATTGCGAATTTGCGGGAAGCGTTCTGCGCGAGTATTGATTCCTGCTGGCCGGCTTGCCAAAATAAATAATCAAACGTGGGAAAGCGGCAGGGGTGCCAGTCACTTCCGGTTATATTGTTAACGCTCTTTCTGGTGTACCTTGATTGATAGCAACCTGCGTTTTATTAAACATAACTCTTGTCCTATGGCCTGGAACTGAATCATGAACCGTTTCTACCCATTATCTGTAGGACTCGGCCAACTACTGCTCCTAGTGATCGGCAGTAGTCGGCCAAACCCCGACGGTCAGCGGTAGTGATAAAATATGTATTGTGTCCTCGAAACCCTTAGAGAGAACAGCAATAGGACTCTGCCCCCTTTCACTTTAGATGTGTGAGTAGCCTGGTGACAAAAACGTGCGTAAAATAAGACTCTTAAGTTTCTTGTCCACCAGCTCGAATTTCAATAGCAGGAGTAATTCGTGTGCGGATGTCATTGTATATTGGAAGGTTAACGCCTTCTGCCACTTCAAGGGATACAGCCAACCCGTAAGCAACAGGAGCCCCAAATTTTCGAGCATCCTTGCGACAATTTACTTTGATTTTAATGGTGTCTCCATCAGAAATTGCGACAGCACTTTCCCCTTCAATAATCTCATGCTGAACAGTCCCCCTTCGGGTAATATCACTGTCACTATCAATTCCAGTTACACGCAACTTGCCCTTCAGCTTCTCTCGAGACTTCTTTCCATCTTCGAAATCAAACCAAAGCTGTGCCTCTCTATAGCGCTGAGTTGATGCTGCTATGGGTGAAAGCCATGCAAGAGTAACCGTGAACCGGCGTTTTTCGCGTTGCGCATTCAGCGAAGGAGGTAGAGGCAGCTCATAAACATGTGCTTCACCATCATTCAGCTGTCCAAATCCAAGTAATGTGGCACGCTGCTCGTTACACCCTAGCACCTTATCAATATCAGGAAGGCCGTACCCCATCCAGCGCGAAACCCAGCTTTTGATCTGCCTCCTGTTTGTATCGGGCAGCAAAAGCCTCTCCAGAGTAGCCCCTGCATCACCCCAGCGACACCCATGTACCAGCATTGCTTTAAGGATAGGGACTCCGAAAATAGTAAAATCCACTTCCGGTGCTTGTTCCGAAAATATTTCGGCAAGATGGTCATAGCAGATGGCTGCTGCACGACTTGTTAATGCAGCAGAGTTGCTACTGCCACAACAATACTGGCTTTTATTAGTCTCTCCTGGACTGGCACTCGGAGCCGCCACTTGATTTCCTGGCGGCACTTTTCTATTACTGAATTGCAGGGGTGCATTACCCGAAGTAAGTGAGATGCTATAAAGGGCTCTTCCCCCTGAAAAAAGAAAATCCGGTTTGACCGCTCTTCTATAACCCAAACCGAACGCAGAAACCGGACTTGGAAGTGCCGACTCGAAAACATCTATCAAATGCCCAGTCATGCCACCAGATGAAAGGTCATGATGGGAAGCACCAACAGTCAGGCCATTAATGCTTTCTCCAGGAGATAGTAATCTACGGTGCCGAGCATCCCCATAGATTTTTTTTACAATCAGAGCTTCGCGCTCGCTGGAAGAAAGGGCTTCAAAGTCCTGGCGTGTCATGTCAGTTTCAATTGCCTCAGAATGATTGCCAGAGCTAATTACAAACAAGATGTTGTATTTTGCACTGAGCCAATCCAGCAACCGAGCAAGCGGACTCATCGCCTGCGAAAAATGGCGGGAACGATCACCAATCGAAAGGTTAACCACCTTAACCGATGGTGCAACCGCCTCTTCATCAGCATCACCTTCCATCATCCGTTTAACAACTCTGTGTATATAATCCACAAAAATTACATCTTCTGGCACACACTCTTCCCGAGGTGATCTGAAATCTGTCGGATTTGGCTTCATAATCGGCCTAACATACACCGGCTTATTTAGCGGTAATGCTCCTCCACCCAAATCCCCGTGCACGATTAATGATGTCATGGCTGTGCCATGTCGCCGGTCAATTGAGGAATACTCCGAAGCCCAGTCATCAGGATCATCCACAATGAGCCGTCCAGAAAGCAGCTGGTGATTTTCCAATGGAAGACCATCAAGCACTGCAACAATCGGCTTCCCAACAGGAGCCGCCTCAACTAATAAGGCACAGTCAGAAACCTCACCTTCCTCTGGTTCCCTTCCGGTAGCCATTTGGCCTGTAGGCCTGAAAAACATGATGTTTTCACATTTGATAAGATCCACTTCAGGCAGTTCTAGAATATTCAAGGCTGCTTGAGCTGGAATTTCACCGAGTACGGAATGGTAAGCGATAGAAGAAATGGCGCACTGGGAAATAACACTGCCGCCAAGTTCCCTTATTAACTCGGTAACAATGCTCTCGCTTTCAAGACGTTTTTCTTCACTCCCCCTATACCACAACTCAGCTTCAAAGCGGATATTCCTTTGACTATCGAAAGCAAGATTCTCCTTCCAAACATCAAAGACCTCTTTCTCAGCCAAGCGATCTTGTACCCCCCACCTTCGGATGTCCTTGAGGTGAAGGAACACATCTTTAAATTTGGCCAGACCACGATAGTCGCCACTTTTGAAATTCATGTCTGCAGGATTATCAAGGTATCTTTGCCAAAGCGACAACATTTGAGTCATCGCTGACTGATTGCCCATAACTAGGTAGAGGCGGCCACTTAGTTCTTTCGATGGGTCTTTTTCATCCTGAAAATCATCATCGGGCGCAATGTTTTCAAGCGCAAGCTCTCCCATCCATTCAAGCCCGCGGATTTTCTTAACTGCATTAGCAAAATCCTCAACGTTGCCGACCGTCTCAATGACAAGTACCTGCTCAGGATCAATTCCAGCAGGTGTTTGCTGCAGTTCAACATTTCTGGCTCTGAATGAGTTTTGGAGTTGCTGAAACACCGGCGAGAGCCTTTCCCCTTGGCGCTGCACCGAGGGACGCTTGAAATTACCTCCATTTCCATGGCCAGGTGTCTTCGAAGCAGTCTCTGGTGAAGGAAAAAGTAAAAGGGGTAACTCAGCCATTTATTAACTCCCTTAGATGTCCTGTTCCGTTTTTGCAGAGCGAGCCGCCCAATGCTTCAATGTACGGCTGACTATCCCTTTCATATCTGCTTCTGGTTGTTCTAAAACATACTGACGAAATACAGTGGTGCCGAACTCTTCAACCTCTGCAAAATTCAACCCATACAACTTTTTTGCCAAGGTCCCAGGAGCATATCCGAGGTTAATACCCAACCTCCTTTGAAAGCGCTCAAACCACTCTTCAAGGCGTGCGCGAGTAGGCTCTGGCAAATCCACCCTCACTTGGAATCGTCTCCAGACCGCACGATCTAACAGCTCAGGGTGGTTGGTAGCACCTATGACGACAACGTGACTAGGCAAGGAGTCAATCTGCATAAGCAAAGAGCTTACTACTCGTTTAATCTCACCAGTTTCATGGGTGTCGCCCCGTTCTTTCCCAAGCGTTTCAAACTCGTCAAAGAACAGAACACATTTCCGAGTACAGGCATGCTCAATTAGACGGCGCAACCTGATTGCAGTCTCGCCAAGGAATGTACCCACAACCCCCTCGTATCGAACAACATACAAGGGAACCATGAGTGATTCTGCTAATGCCTCAGCAAGAGATGTTTTTCCATTTCCTGGAGGCCCGATAAGCAAGACCCTGTTTCGTGGCTCAAGATTATAAGAGCGCAGCAAGTCTGCGCGATGATGCTCCTGAACTAATTCACGGCATATCTGGCCCACCTCATCTGGAAGAATAAGATCATCTAGCCGTTTTTGAGGTGAAATCTCATACAGGAGATTATCAATCCGATGGGTTGAAAGTTGTGCGGGTGCTCCGTTACCGACTGGTTTCTGCTCTGACTCTGAATACTGAAGCAATTTTCCCAGCTTATCGGCCAATACGGTGTGGTGCTTAGCTCTTTCCTCTGCGATAATAGCCTCTGCAACCTTGCGAAAACGGGGCTTGTCCCCGCTGACTCCAAACTTAACTAAGCTGGTTAATAAATCAGCCCTCGCCATTTTCGCCTCCGTTTCGCTGTAACCCATCCATAAGCCCTTTGGCTTCAAGGAGCTCAATTTCACCTGAAATCAGACGATGTAGCAAAGCAAACTTGGAGGTCATGTCTTGTTTCGCGCATTTAACCACTTTGCCACCTCCAATTCGCAATGTAAGGGGCAGGGCTTTTTAGGAATTCGTTCACAGAAAGCTCAAGGTTCAAAAGCCTATACCTTATACTTTTATAAAATTCTGACCGTCCGGGTTTGGCCGTTTTACGCCCGTCACCAAAGTCTAGGTTCGGCCAAATCCGGGCGGTCGGTAATTGTGTGAACAACTATCTGTTGTCTCCCTGCCATGGCTTAGACTTATCATACCGGCGATGGATATGATGCCGGCAGTTCATAGCGCACTTTGGCTTTGATGATGCGCGATGACACTGAGTACTCAGGTAGATGCATTAATCCACCTGAGAAATTTATGATAACAGTGATATTTGCAGGTTACCCGGCTATTTGATTAGCGATGATGACCCAAGGCATGTGACCTGTCGCTGCATCCGCGACATTATGCCACATTTTACGAAAGCTCCCCATCGGTAAGATCCGCCGCCAGGCAAATAACACCGAATGCAGTCGCAGGCTTTCAGTCGTCGACAGTGCGTCTGCAATTGAGGGAGAGTATATCATGATTTTCAAAAGGACCTTCTCCAGTAAAGAAGGGCATGTCTTGTCACGAAACAGGAAAATGCATAAAGCTGCAGCATCGCCATTGTGTGTGAGGTATCTGATGTTTTCCGTGCTAGCCATCGGTATGGCGCAAGGTCATGCATGGGCAGAAGAGAATCTTCCGACCATCAAGGTCAATGCGGCTTCAGTCGACACGGAGGCGGCCCTTTGCACAGTGGTAGGTAAGGATGAGCTGAAATCGAAGTCTGTAGCAACAAGCGACACCGCGGGCTTGCTGAAAAACACACCCGGCGTGAATCTTCAGGGTGCAGGTGGCGTCTCCAGCTTGCCAACGATCCATGGTCTGGCTGATGATCGACTTCGTATCAAAGTAGATGGCATGGACCTGGTATCCGCTTGTGCCAACCATATGAACCCGCCACTCTCCTACATCGACCCGAGCAATGTAGGCAGTGCGACGGTTTTTGCCGGTATTTCACCGGTAAGTATGGGGGGAGACAGTATTGGTGGAACAATTCTGGTCGAATCTGAAAGCCCTGAATTTGCCAAACCCGGTGAAGGTTCACTGTTAAAGGGGCAGATCGGCACCTTCTATCGCAGCAACGGCAATGTTCTGGGAGGCAATGCCTCTGCAACGGCCGCTACTGAAACAGCCAGTGTCAGATATAACGGCTCCACTGTGAAGGCGAATAAAAATTACAAGGCTGGTGGCGACTTCAAGGCAGCGGGTCTTGCCGCAGTAGATCGAGGGTGGCTGGCCGCCGATGAGGTTGGCTCAAGCATGTATGAGTCAACCAACCACGCTCTTGCCATCGATGTGCTGAAGGGCAGCCACATGATCGATCTGAAACTCGGTTTTCAGGAGATCCCTAATCAGGGCTGGACAAATCAGCGCATGGATATGACCGGCAACAATAGCATTCAGGCAAATATGGGTGTGACCAGTGAGTTCGATTGGGGCAACCTGGCATCGCGCATCTATTTCGAAAACACCAAACACGCCATGCAGTTTGGCCAGAACAAACAGTTTCTTTACGGCGGGGTTGCCCGCGGTATGCCCATGGATACCGAGGGTAAAAACCTGGGCGCCTCGCTGAAGGCAAACATTGACCTCTCGTCTGCTGATCTGCTGCGGGTCGGTGCAGAGTATCAGCAGTACCGACTGGATGATTGGTGGAATCCTTCCGGTGGAGCAATGATGGCGCCGAATGTCTTCTGGAACATCAATGGCGGCAAGCGCGATCGAATGGCGGTTTACAGCGAGTGGGAATCACAGGTGAGCAGTAGCTGGCTCAGCCAGTTGGGCCTGCGATTCGAGCGTGTTGATATGAATACAGGCACTGTTCAGGGATATAATACGGTGATGGCCTTCCAGGGCGCAGAAGCCACCGCTTTTAATGCCGCAAATCGCAAGAAGATCGACAACAATATCGATGCGACTGCGCTGGTACGTTTTACTCCGGATGAGAACAAGACAATTGAGCTCGGTTACGCCATGAAGACCCGCTCTCCGAATCTTTATGAGCGCTACACATGGTCCACTGCCGGTATGATGATGCGCATGGTGAATATGGCCGGTGATGGCAATGGTTATGTTGGCAATCTTAATTTGAAGTCTGAGTCGTCACATACCATTAGCGCCACGGTTGATCTCCATGATGCTGACAGGAAACAGTGGGGCGTGAAGGTATCGCCTTACTACACCTACATCAGCGACCATGTGGATGCAGCACGTTGTAGCTCTGCCAATGCCAACTGCGGTGCGGCCAACCAGACAGCGACCAATGCCTTCGTCTACCTGCAGTTCGTCAACCAGTCAGCCCATATGTACGGTGTCGATCTCTCAGGGGATCTCCTCGTTAGCGACAACAGCTACGGCAGTGTAACCGCCAAAGGTCTGATGAATTCCGTTCGCGGCAAGAACAGGGTAACCAGGGAAAACCTGTACAATATCATGCCTCTGAATGGGCATATGGGCCTTGAGCATGCTCTGGGTGGCTGGACCGGCAGTGTTGATGTTGAGATGGTTGCCGCCAAGAAGAATGTGTCGAAGGTCAGAAATGAAATGGTGACGGGGGGGTACACGCTGGTGAACCTGCATAGCACTTATCAGTGGAACCAGGTTCGCCTTGATGTCGGCGTAAGCAATCTTCTGGACCGCTTCTACAACCATCCACTGGGCGGCGCATACCTTGGTCAAGGAGCGACAATGGGTACTGCTGTTCCCTGGGGTGTCGCGGTGCCGGGCATGGGTCGCTCCATCTTTGCCGGGGTCACCATCGATCTATAACAGCGAATCGTTCTATATTTCTGCCCAGCCGTACTTTGTGCGGCTGGGCTTTTTTATGTGGTGATTGTATGTGTCGCTCAGGCAAACCACCATTTCCGGTGGTCGAGTCAGCGGCAGCGCCCGCTCACTCTCTTGCAAGCTGCTGGCCGGCTCCACACCTTGCCTCTGGCGCATGCGCTAAAGAACCTACTGTTGTGGCGCCGACGGATGCAGGTGGCGTTTGCCTTGGTAGAAGCGGGCGGCAAGGGCAAACAGGCAGGCTGTGACCAGCATCAGTATGGTGAAAAAGATAAAGTAGTCAGCGCCGGCCAGCTTGCTGCTGCCATCGCTGTTATGAATAAAGAAGTTCACGCCACTGGTAAACAGGTTGCCTATGGATATCGACAGCATGAAAAAAGCCATGACAAAGGATTTCATACTGGCCGGTGCCTGCGTATAGGAGAATTCCAGACAGGTAATGGAGACCATCACTTCGGCGCTGGTCAGGGCAATATAGGCCAATAGCTGCCAGAGGATATGCGGTGCCAGACCGTGGTCGATCTGTAGCTGAATCCAGCAGGGTATAGCGAAGGCTGCTGCGGCGACAAACATGCCGATGCTGATTTTACGCAGTTCGGTCAGGGCAAAGATGCGATTGATGGCCGGATAAATCAGGTAACTGAACAGCGGGATCAGCAGCATCACCAGCAACGGATTGGCAGCCTGCATCTGCGATGGCAGCAGTTCAAAACCGAACAGTGAGCGATCCATCTGCTGCGCCTGTAGCACCCAGCTCGAGCCGGTCTGGTCAAACAGGGCCCAGAACACGGCGACAAACAGATAAATCACAGACAGTCGCCCCAGTGTCCTCAGGCCATCGCCGCTGAAGCTGTCGCGCACGAAGCGCATACCGGTTGGTGGCAGATGGGCAAATTGATACCGCCCGGCCCGGAAGATCAGGGTGGCGATAAGCATCAGTATGCCCGGCACGGCAAAGGCCACTGCCGGCCCGAAGTGCTGCAGTAACCAGGGGGTAATCAGCATCGAGGCGAAGGCGCCGATATTGATGGCAAAGTAAAACCAGCCGAATACCCGTGGCAGTAAATGGCCGTTGGCCGGATTGAACTGGTCGCCGAGGTGCGATGACACGCAGGGCTTGATGCCGCCCGCTCCCAGTGCGATCAATCCCAGCCCCAGAGCCAGCCCCAGTGTTGTATGGTCCACGGCCAGTGCCAGATGACCCAGACAGTAGACCAGCGACAATAAAATAATGGTGCGGTATTTGCCCAGCATACCGTCGGCAATCACTGCGCCGAGCAGCGGGGTGAAATAGACAGCAGAGACAAACAGGTGAAACCAGCCTTTGGCCTCATCGCTACTGATAACTGCAGTGGTACCGTCGCTGTTAAGCAGATACTGGGTCATGAACACCATCAGAATGGCGCGCATGCCATAATAGCTGAAACGCTCGGCCGCCTCATTGCCTACAATGTAAGGGATGCCAGGCGGCAGGCGATCTGTGGCCAAAGGCGCGCTGCGATATGCGGGAGAGTCGGGCATGGATGCTTGATAACCCGTTTGTCCTGTCCTGGCAATGACGACCGTTTCCTCACCCCTGTTAAGCGTGAGCATGCCGGCTGTGGAACGCTATGCGCTCCACAAGCATAGCGAATGCGTTGTCAGGTTTTACAATGACAGGAAAACAGGGCGATGCTTCTGGTCCGCCATCAGCGGCATATATAGATGAATCGCTTTTTGCGGTGAGGCAAGGCGAGCAGGAACCTGCCTTGTGGGTTAATCAACGGTGCGTTGGGCGGGCGGTTGTTGGGTGAGGTACAGCATGCCTTGCCAACGGCCGGTTTAAATGGTTGAGAAAGCATCCATAAGGAATAGCAGACCAACAATAAACAGCAATCCGATGCCGATCAGTATGCGCTCTTTCAATATGCGTTTGTTATTTCCCGTGTCCCATAAATCCTGCATTGTTCACTCCTTGCTCTGTGGCTGCTGCTTTACGCATGCAGCGTGAAAGTGCTGTGTCGCATCATCTGATAAAGGAGTCCGTCCTTTATCGGCATGCGAATGATAGAGTAATGACGCTTGTCGCTATATCAGAATAAGTCTGATATTTTAGCCTGCGAAAAACGCCGTCTGTGCCAATGATTGATGTCCCATGCGGGTGCGGGAGTGTGTTTACTACTAAGCTGCCGGCCTGATTGTTGGCGGCGCTATCGGGTTTTTGCGGCTTGTTCGATACAGATTTACTGTCCGGCATCTGCCGGTTGCACATTTACAGACTTGAGAAGTCATCCATAAGAATCAGCAGGCCTATAATCACGATTGAGCCGATGATGATCTGGATGCGTTCTTTCAATATGCTGCTGTTAGCGGGTGCGTGCCAAAATCCGGGCATAGTGTTCTCCTTGTTGCAACTGTTCTTGCTGTCATTCGGCCACAACTCTATGTCAGCAGTGTGTCATTCCGGTGTCACAATGATGACACGACACCCGGGCAGATCGGTGCTGAACTGGAAAGGGCATGCCTCGGCGGCTAGTCTGCCGCATTCCATGCCATCGGGGAGTACGACACAGTGACCTTTCAGGACTTGATACTTACATTGCAGCGATTCTGGGCTGCACAGGGCTGCGTTCTGCAGCAGCCATACGATTCCTCAATGGGGGCGGGCACATTTCATCCGGCCACCTTCCTGCGCGTGCTCGATGATGCCGACTGGCGGACTGCCTATGTGCAGCCGTGCCGGCGTCCGACCGACGGGCGTTATGGTGAGAACCCGAACCGTATGCAGCACTATTACCAGTTTCAGGTGATTCTGAAGCCGGCACCGGACAACATCCTCGAGTTGTATCTGGATTCACTGCGCACCATCGGTATTGATCCGGAAGTGCACGATATCCGTTTTGTTGAGGATGACTGGGAGAGCCCGACACTGGGCGCCTGGGGGCTGGGCTGGGAAGTATGGCTCAATGGCATGGAAATCACGCAGTTCACCTATTTTCAGCAGGTTGGCAGTGTTGAGTTACCGCGTACGCCGGGTGAGATCACCTATGGTCTGGAGCGGTTGGCCATGTATATCCAGGGTGTGGAAAATGTCTTTGATCTGGTCTGGGTGGAAACCCCGGATGGCAAGCAGGTGACTTACGGTGATGTGTTCCACCGCAATGAGGTGGAGTTCTCCGCCTATAACTTTGAGCAGGCGGATCCGGCCTGGTTGCATGAGCAGTTCGACCATGCCGAAGGCGAATGCAAGCGTTTGACCGAACACAATCTGGTGCTGCCGGCCTATGAGGAAGTAATGAAAGCTTCGCATGCGTTTAATCTGCTGGATGCGCGCGGTGCGATTTCAGTGGCTGAGCGTCAGCGCTTTATCGGGCGGGTGCGCGGTCTTGCCCGCACGGTTGCCCGTGCCTACGCGGGGGTGGGCGCATGAGTATGAAACCGTTGTTGATCGAGATCGGTACGGAAGAGATTCCTGCCGGCGTTGCGCCGCGCATGGGGGCGGCACTGTTTGATGCACTGCATAAATTGCTGGCTGATGCCGGTGTGGCCCCGGCCTCACTGCGTCTGGGTGTAACACCACGCCGGCTGTTGCTGCATGCGGCTGATTGTCCTGTGTTGCAGGCTGATCGTGAAGAGACCATCTGGGGGCCGCCTGAGCGTGTTGCCTATAAGGATGGTCAGCCGACCGGTGCCGCGATCGGGTTTGCCAAGAAATCCGGTCTGTCGCTGGATGATTTTGAACTGGCTGATAAAGGCGATGGAAAGGGCGGCTATATGAAAGCCGTACAGATCGTGAAAGGTCGGCCTGTAGTGGCGATTATAGCCGAGGCGATGCCGGGGATTCTGCGCAAGCTGCCCAGCCCCAAGCAGATGCAGTGGCAGGATGGCGAAACACGGGCCGATGCTTTTATCCGGCCGATTCGCTGGATTGTGGCAAGGCTGGGCGATACGCCGATCGGTTTCTCTTTTGCAGGTATTCAATCCGGCCTGATCAGCCGTGGTCACCGGGTGCACGGCAGCAGCGGTGAAATCGACGTCAATGATCCATTCGCCTGGCTGGAGGGGCAGTTCGTGTGTGCAGATCGCGAACGGCGTAAGTCTGAAATAGGAAATCAGCTGGCCAGTGCTGTAAATGCTGCCGGTGTTGAATTGGTTGATGATATAGATTTACTGGAAGAGGTCACAGACTTGACGGAGTGGCCGCAGGTAATCACTGGTCGCTACGACGTCGATTTCCTGCGTCTGCCAGCAGAGGTGAGTCGAATCGAGCTGAAACACCACCAACGCTGCTTCTCCACTCAGGATACAAACGGCGGCAAGAGCAATGTTTTTTTCGCTGTGGCCAATATCGAGTCGAAAAAACCGGAGGCTGTGGCGCAAGGTAATGAAAGGGTGGTTAATGCACGTCTGGCAGATGCCGCCTTCTATTTTGACCGCGATCCGCAACAGACACTGGATGCCCGTGTCGAGAAGCTGTCCGAAATTGTCTTTCAGGACGGGCTGGGCATGGTGGGCGATCAGGTGCGGCGTATGCGCGGTTTCGTACTTGATAATGCCAAAGATCTGGTCGTGGATGCCAATGACGCACAGCGGGCTGCATATCTGTGCAAGTCTGATCTGACCACGGGACTGGTTGGCGAGTTTCCCGAGCTGCAGGGCTATATGGGCGGTATTTATGCCCGTATGGACGGCGAGAATGATGCGGTGGCAACTGCCATCGAATACCACTATGCACCAACCGGCGCTGATGATGCACTCCCCCTGGACCGGATTGCACGTGCCATCGGTATTGCCGAGCGCGCCGACAAACTGCTCGGTTACTTTCATCTCGGTCGCATCCCGACCGCCAGTGCCGACCCGTTCGGTCTGCGTCGTGCTGCCATCGGCCTGATTCACCTGCTTGAAGCTGCTGATATGCCGATGTCGATGACGCTGTCAAAGGTTCTGGATGAGTCGGCCAAGCAGTGGAATCAGCAGCGAGTAACCATCACCATTGCGGCCGAAACCAAGCTGGCCGTCGCTACATTTATTCACGATCGCTGGCTGGGAATGAATGCCTTTCACTTCACTCGCTCGGCTCTGGATGCAGCCATCCATGCCGATCTTGAACTGCCTATGCATCGAATTGTAGAAGTGGCTGAACTGCTGACCGGTTTTGCCGATTCAGAAGAGGGCAAGGCCGTGGCTGCCGCCAATAAGCGGATCGCCAATATACTCAAGAAGGCGGAAGGTGTTGGCAGTGAAGTTCATACTGAATTGCTGACTGAAGTCGCCGAGCAGGCGCTGTATGAGCAGCTGTGCGCTGCAGAGCAGAATTTTCCGAGTGACCCCGGGGCTCAGCTCAATGTGCTGGCAGCATTGCGCGAGCCCGTTGACAGCTTTTTCGATGATGTGATGGTGATGGCAGAGGATGAGGCTGTGCGCGGTAACCGACTGGCGCTGCTGGCACGTTTGCGCGCGCTGTTCCTGAATCTGGCGGATGTGTCTCGCCTGTAACGACGCGCCTGCCGCTGCCTGCCGGAGTATGAGTTGAACGGCTTCAGCTGGTGGACGCGCGGCGATCTGGACGGTTTTTTCGGCCTGTTCGTGGATAACCTGATCCAGCTTATCCTGATTTCCGTACTCTGCACCGGCCTGCTCGGCATGCCGGCGGAGCTGGTGTTCGGGCGTATCCTGCCGGGTGTGGCTGTCAGTCTACTGGTCGGTAATCTGTTTTATGCATGGCAGGCCAGACGTTTGAGCCTGGCCACCGGCCAGCCTGCCACGGCTCTGCCCTACGGGGTGAATACGGTTTCGCTGTTTGCCTATGTGCTGTTTGTCATGTTGCCGGTGGTGAAAACCACAGGTGATGCACAGCTGGCATGGCAGATGGGGCTGGTGGCCTGTTTCGGCTCCGGTGTCATTGAGCTGGCGGGTGCATGGATCGGCAGCAGGGTTAAGCGCATCACGCCGCGTGCGGCGATGCTGGCGACGCTTGCCGGTATTGCCATTACCTTTATCTCCATGGATTTTGCCTTCCGCATCTTCGCCGATCCGCTGGTCGGCTTCGCGCCGCTGGCGCTTATTTTCATGCAGTATATAGGTCGGGTGCAGTTGCCGCGCGGTATTCCGGCAGGTCTTGCCGCGGTTATTGTCGGTACCCTGCTGGCCTGGCTGCTGGGCCGCATGGATGCGACCGCAGTCACCGCTGCGATGGATCTGCACCTCTATCTGCCGAGCCTCTACCTGTTTGATCTGGCCAGCGCATTTGCCTCGCCCGAGCTGATCGGCTTTATGGCGGTGATCCTGCCGATGGGGCTGTTTAACCTGATCGGCTCGCTGCAGAATCTGGAGAGTGCGGAAGCGGCAGGTGATTGTTACCCGGTTAAACCTTCGCTGGCAGCCAACGGTATCGGCACGGTTGTCGCAGCCTGTTTCGGCAGCTGTTTTCCGACCACGATCTATATCGGGCATCCTGCATGGAAGAGTATGGGCGCCGGCGCCGGTTATTCGGTGGCTAATGGCATCGTGATTACACTGCTCTGCTGCTTCGGTCTGGTCGGCCTTGCTGCTGCCCTGATTCCGATCGAGGCAGGTGCCGCGATTCTGTTGTGGATCGGTGTTGTTATTGCTGCACAGGCGTTTCGCGATACCCCGTCGCATCATGCGCCTGCCGTTGTCATCGGCCTGATTCCTGCCATTGCCGCCTGGGGGCTATTGATGCTGGAGAGCGGTCTGCGTGCGGCCGGAGCCAGCATCGGTGCGGTTGGTCTCGATACGCTGGCCATGCAGCTGCCGATCACCGGCATGATTGCGCTGGGTCAGGGCTTTATTTTTACATCGATGCTGCTGGCTGCGATGACGGCCTGCCTGCTGGACGGGCGCTTCCGGATTGCTGCCAACTGGGCCTTTGCCGCCGCCCTGTTCAGCAGTATCGGCATTATCCACGGCTTTGAGGTGATGGAGGCGGATGTGGTCAATGCCTATGGTCCTGCAACCACATGGCCGTTTGTTATCGGCTATCTGACCGTTGGCGCATGTTTCTGGCTGCTGGGCCGCGAGCCGGCCGATGGCTGAGTACTTGCCGGAGCCGGATGCACAGAACGGTTTTCTGCTTGAGCATGCACGCCTGCTCAGCGACAGTCTGCAGCACTGGAGCGGTTGTGGTCTGATTGAGCCGGGGGCGGAGGAGGTGGTTGCTGCCCGCATGCTCTATTTTGCCCCGTTTGCCCTGCTTTCGCATGGCACAGGTAGTGATCCGCTCTTCACCTATGCCAATCGCACAGCGCAGGCACTGTTTGAAATGGATTGGGCCGAGATCACCCGCCTGCCTTCGCGCCTCTCTGCGCAAGCGCCGCTGCAGGCCGAGCGTGATGCGTTGCTTAAACGCGTCGCGGAGCAGGGTTATATTGATGATTACACCGGCATCCGCATCGCTGCCAGCGGCCGCCGCTTTTATATCGAGCAGGCTACCGTGTGGAACCTGCTGGACAGCCGCCAGCAGCCCTGCGGGCAGGCGGCGATGTTCGCGCTCTGGCGGCATATTGCCGGCGAAGGTTCTGATTCAGCCTTGTTTTAACACGCTACGGATGGCGGAGCTCAGCTCGTCAAACTGCACCGGCTTGCTCAATACCTGACAGTTCTGCATGCGCCCCGTTTCATCAAGCACCGACTCCCTGTCGTAGCCGGTGATAAAGATCATCGGCAGCTCCGGGTTCAGCTTGCGGATACGCTCGGCTAGCTCTGCCCCGCCACAGTGGGGCATGACCTCATCCAGTATAGCCAGATCGATCTGCTGATGGTGTGCGCTGAACAGCGCCTCGCCCATCACCCCGTCCTCCGCCTGAAGGATGCGGTAATTCATTGATTCCAGCACTTCCGCAGTCGTCTGGCGCACGCTGCTATCATCATCTGCCAGCAGTATCGTTTCGCCGTTGCCGACTACTGCAAGCAGGGCGGGTGGCAGCGGGGCGGGCGCTGCCGGTTGCTGCAAAAGGGGGATGTAGATGTGGAAGGCTGTGCCTTTGCCACTGCTCCTCTCCACATCAATGAAGCCATGATGAGTTTTGACGGCACCAAAGACCATGGCCAGGCCGAGACCAGTGCCTTTGCCCTGCTCCTTGGTGGTGAAAAAGGGCTCGAACAGATGCTCAACCTGCTCTGCAGGGATGCCCATGCCGTTGTCGCTTACGCACAGGTGGGCATAGTGACCCGGGCGGCAAGTGGGGTTTGTGGCCATAAAGGCAGAATCCGTCTCGAACGCATCCAGCGTGATGGTGATGGTTGGTTCGCTCTCTGCAGCAACGGCATCGCGAGCATTGCTGAGCAGGTTCATCAGTACCTGATGCAGCTGTGTTTCATCGCCGTTGATTTGCAGCGGTTCATGACACAGCTGCTGATCAATGGCGATGTTTTCGGGGATGGATGAGCGCAGGAAATCTACTGTTTTTTCGATTAACGGCGTCAGCGCCAGGGGTTTCATACTCACCCGCCCCTTGCGGGCGAAGGTCAGCAGTTGCCGAATCATATCGGCGGCACGCAGTGACAGCTGCTCAATATTATCCAGTTTTTGACATAAATCAGGGGTGTTTGCGGCACGCCGCTTGGCCAGGAAGAGGTTGCCGGTCATGCCGGCCAGCATATTGTTGAAGTCGTGAGCGATGCCGCCGACCAGCGTGCCGAGCGCTTCCATCTTCTGCGACTGGTGCAGCTGCTCTTCCAGCAGGTTTTGTGCACTCATATCCTGTTGGACCGCGACAAAGTGGGTGGTCTCCCGGCCGTCGTTAACCGGGGCAATGGTCATCAGTGCAGGATAGAGGCTGCCATCTTTTTTGCGATTGGTCAGTCGCCCCTCCCAGGTATTGCCACTGAGGATGCTTTGCCATAGCTGTTCGTAGAATGATTTCGGTTGGGCACCGCTGTTGATGATATTCATCGAGCGGCCGAGCACCTCGTCCTCGCTGTAGCCGTTGATCAGTGTGAAAGCAGGGTTCACATATTCAATGATGCCGTGGCGGTTGGTGATAACCAGCGATTCACCGAGATGCTCAATCGCCCGCAGCAGCTTGTGCAGTGAAGCTTCGCGCACGCCGATTTCGCGCACCATGGTATTAAACGACGTGCTCAGGTCATCGATCTCCTGATAGGTTGAGGCGTTGACCACATGCGTATAATCACCGTGGCTGGCGCGCTTCATCACCGTGGCCAATGCTGAAATCGGCCCCAGCAGGCGCCGGGTGAACAGCAGGCCGATGACGCCGAACAGGGCATGCAGCAGCACGACAATCACGGTCAATATGGTCAGGGCGGAGAGAATCGGTGACATGATACTGGCGGAAGGAATTTCGGAAATAACACCCCACTCCAGACCACGCACGGTGGTGCCGATGCCGAACACGCGTGTGCCTTCAAAGCCGTGATATGACTCGCTGCTATGCCAATCTTTTCGCGCCAGCAGGGAGCGCACAATCGGCAGGTCCGACAGCAGGTCGCCCTGCCGATGTTGTGAGTTTTCCTGACGGGTAAGCAGGGTGCCCCGGCCATCGATCAGATAACTCATCGCTTCATGTGCCGGTACTTTCGCTTTGATCTGCTGCCAGAAGTCATCGATGTTAATGGTGCTGATCATGACGCCGAGGCTGTTGCCGTCCGCGACCAGAGGGACGGCGATGAGAAATTCGAAATGCTTGTCATTTAACCGCGCCGGGGAGCCGATGAACACACGCTGATGCATCGGGATAGCAAAGGCCGGTGAAGCTGTGTTGATCGGGGCGGTTGTATGCTCACCCTGGCGGTTGGTGAACAGGATATGCGCATGCCGGTCATATATGGTGGTTGTATTCACCATCGATTCGCGCTGGTTGATCTTCTCCAGCAGATCGCTGATTGCATCGGGGCTGCCGCCCTGACTCATGAAGTAGGCGATAGGATCCGATTTGTTCTGCAGCACGGAGACCAGCCGCTCGGTCTCCAGATAGAGGCTGGTATCCACCGCTTTGTGGAAGATCTCCTCGTTGAGCATGGCCCGATCCAGCAGCAGATCATGTGCCCTGCTTGCCAGCCATGGTGCGAGAACTACAGCCGGCAACAGTGAAGCCAGAATAATCAGGCCGTAGAGTGCAGCGCGTAGCGATATTTTCTTCTCTGTGCTCAAGGGGTCTGCTCTCCTGCCGAAGCCCTGATGATAAAGCGCTGGTCGCTATAGTTGCTGAGATCAGCCGGCAGATCCTGCCAGAGTCCCATCTCTACCATGAGATCTGCCGTGGCACGCAGCTGTGCATCGCTCGGAATCATATCGGAGTAATCGATCCAGTCGGGCGGGTCGGTCAGGACCTGCTCAAACAGTGACGCATCGGCGCCGGTATAAGCTTCCCCCATCACCGCTGCCTCGTGCGGATGCGTTTCAATAAATTCACCGCCCTTTTTCAGTGCGCTGATCAACTCCTGCAGTTGATCCGGGTGCTCCCTGATAAAACTGTCTGATGCGAGGAAAACGTGATCCATATGATCCTGCCATATCTGTGGTGAGATCGATGCCATCCAGCCGATACCGAGCGATATCGCGCGGTTGCCCTCGGGCTCGCCGACGACGAAACCGTCAATCTCGCCGCGTTTGAGCGAAGTGATCATGTCGCGTGGCGGCATGCCGACAACCTTAATTTCGCTATAGGCTACGCCGTGTTGCTTGAGAGCCAGATAGAGCAGCAGATGATGCTGGGAGTAGAGGTGGGGCACGGCAATGATGCTATGGCTCTCTTTCAGCGCGGAGATGGTGGCGAATTTTTTACTCAGCACAAAACCGTTACCGTTGCGGTCGGCCGTCATGACGATTTTTGCCGGCAGGCCCTCACGAATCAGCTGCATGGCCAGCGGTGATAAAATAAAGGTACCGGCCAGCTTGCCGCTTTTCATGTCGTTAATGACATCGTTCCAGTCATGGTTCTGGACGGTTTTCAGCCGCAATGATGAGAGCTGCTGCTGCTTATGCTCCACCACGGCGAGTGAGAGGTGGCCGCCGCAGATCAGGCGTCCGATATTCACCTCCGGTTTTGATGCAGGGTCAGCGCCGGGTGATGGCTCACTGCTGCAGGCCGGGATCAACAGGCAGCTGATCAGCAGTGCCAGCAGTGGCATCTTGAATGATTGCATGAATTCTCCTCCGGAGCGCTTTCAGCAAGCAGGGCTAACATCATGTATGGAAAGAAACACCGTATCCATGCTATGGAAGCTGTGCACCTATTCAAAGCAAAATATATGCCATGCATGCTGCACAGAGCCGTGCTGCAGTCATCAGTCCGGGTGATCTGAATTCGCCATTTTGATGTGGGCCTGTGGGCGGATCGGGCCTGTGCTCGGCTGGCTGCAGGGGGGGATCAGTTGCAGTTAAGGCTTTGCCCAGGCTATATCTGGCGAACCCGGAAGGAGCGCCCCTTCAGTTGGCCTTCGCTCAACTTCCGGATGGCTGTTTTAACCGCATCCCGGCTGACCGCGACATAGGACCAGTTATCCATAATGTGAATCTTACCCACCTGTGCGCCGGTAATGCCCTGCTCACCGGTCAGCGCGCCGAGGATGTCACCGGGGCGGATCTTCTGTTTTTTGCCGCCGCCGATCTGCAGTGTGGTCATCAGCGGCTTGATGGGTGTCTGCTTCAGCAGCTCGGCAGAGGGCAGCTTTTCGCCCTCGATGACACGCCCCAGATAGTCGCCGAGTACCGTCATGCGGTACGGGTTTTCGCGGTAGAGCGAGCAGGCAATGCCCTTGCTGCCGGCGCGTCCCGTACGGCCGATGCGGTGCAGGTGAATTTCAGGGTCGTGTGCAATGTGATAGTTGATAACGGCATCAAGTGCGTCGATATCCAGGCCGCGCGCAGCCACATCGGTGGCGACAAGTACGGAGATACTTTTATTGGCAAAACGCACCATCACCTGATCCCGATCCCGTTGCTCCAGATCACCATTCAGTGCCAGCGCACTGAAACCATGCCAGACCAGCGCCTTGGCGACAGCCTCGGTCTCCGCCTTGGTGTTGCAGAATACCAGTGTCGAGACCGGCTTGTGCTGCAGCAGCAACAGGCGCAGGGCCATCATGCGCTGCTCATCATCGCTCACCTTGTAAAAATGCTGTTCAATGCTGCTGTCGTCATGCGTTGATGTCACCGTCACCATGACCGGTTTGTTCATGATGCGTTTGGAGATTGACTGGATCTGGTCGGGGAAGGTGGCACTGAACAGCAGGGTCTGACGCTGTTTGGGAATCTTGCCTATGATGCTGTCGAGTACGCTCTGAAAGCCCATCTCCAGCATCCGGTCCGCCTCATCGAGCACCAGGGTGCCGACACGGTCAAGCTTCAGTGTGCCTCTGTTCATATGATCTTCGATGCGTCCGGGTGTGCCGACAATGATATGCGCGCCATGCTCCAGCGAGCCGATCTGCGGGCCGAACGGCATGCCGCCGCACAGGGTAAGCACCTTGATGTTGCCCAGTTTGCGCGCCAGTTTGCGCACCTCATTGGCCACCTGATCGGCCAGCTCACGCGTCGGGCAGAGTACCAGTGACTGCACATACGGTTTTGTGACATTCAGCTTGTGCAGCAGGCCAAGGCCGAAGGCGGCGGTTTTGCCGGAGCCCGTCTGCCCCTGCGCGATGACATCCTTGCCGGCCAGAATATCAGGCAGGCTCTGTTGCTGGATAGGGGTCATCGCCTCATAGCCCAGCGTTGTCAGGTTATCCAGCAGGTCGGGGTGTAGGGAGAGTGTTGAAAAGGCAGCTTGGCTCAATGGGTTATCCTGTGTGGTGCGGGCGTCGTGTTTCTGGTTGTGCATGGCCTGTGTTGTTACGGCCTGTCTGACCAGACTGCGTATTCATTGCCGTTGGGATCTGCAAAGTGAAACCGGCGTCCGCCGGGGAATGCAAACGGAGGCCTGATGACAGAACCACCGGCAGACTCTATGTTTATCTGCGTTCGTTCAAGGTTTTTACTGTAAAGCACAATCAGGGCACTGCCGTTGGCTGTGGATGCAATCATGTCGGATTTGAAAAAGCCGCCATCCAGTCCGGCGTGCGAAAAGGCGCTGTATTCCGGTCCGTAGTCGGTAAATGACCATCCGAAGGCTGCGCTGAAAAATGCTTTTGCCGCCTCAATGTCGGTCGCTGGAAACTCAACATAGTTAATTTTCTCATGTTCATTCATGGTTACACTCCTTATGCGCCTATGGTGTGCTAACCCAGAGGTGTTCGGGCATGGGTCTTCACCCTGCTACCAGTGGAGGTGCAAGTGCCGCTCACAGAAAAGCGGATCGCAGCTTGCTTCAATGCTCACCGCGCGCCACTTGCTAACAATCATATTGGCAAACTGGAAATGCAACAATGAAAGATCAGGCACCCACACCGGACACCTACACCCTGCAATAAAATAACTACAAATTAAGCGCAGCTGTGTGCCTATTGGTCATCATGAATGTGCTGAATTTTGCCTGCGCGGAAGATTTCATAATCAATACTGCCGGGAGCCTGCATGATGCTGAGTAAATCCAGCTGCTGTTCAGTCTGATTGAATACCTGGCCATTCACGGATCGGATTATATCACCATTGTACAGTCCGATTTTTTGAAACGGCGAGCCGATGACTATATGCGAAATCTGCAAGCCATCCTGTTTCCCATCCGATACATGCGGGGTGAATATCGCCTGCGTTAATAATCTGGCCAGCCCGGCGACTCGCGGCCGGGCAACTGACAGTCCTCCGGCATCGGCCATATTTGAGCTTATCGTTGTCGGCTTATCTGCTGAAACCGTGGCTCCCTGCAGCAGATTACTTTGAAGGCTTACAAGCTGCCGACGGCCTGATTGTTCGATCACAACAGTATCGGCATCGACATGAAACAGTGTCACCCCCGGCTGAATTTGTTCGCCAACGAATACCGTTTTTTGCGGCAGTTTACCGTCAAGTAAGAGCACCGCTGCGGAATGCTCTCTGGCAACGACGGTGCCCCGCAGAATGATGTGCAACGGTTTGAGCATCGGCGGTGACTGTTGCGCCGGCCCGGCCTTTGCCGCCGATTGCGGGGGAGTCTTGCCAAACAGCGGTACGGCTATCAGCTCACTCAAAGCAGGCTGGCCTAAAGAGGCCGTCTCACTGGGTTGAGGTTGCGAAGCGGAAGAGCTGCCCTCATCGGACGGCAGCAGCCAACCGGCCAGCAGCCAGATCAGTAGCGCAAGCAAACCGAGCTCGGTATATAATGGTAATCTTCTCACAACATTCACCCTGTGCAGTTTAGCAGGGGAGTCACGGCTGACCATAAAAAGACTTTATCGCCTCTGTTCCGTACAACCTGACTCCAAAGGCTCCAGGCGAAAAAGAAACAACCAGCTTGTACTGGCCGTTTCTTTTGCTTTGATCCGCGTTTCTATCCATTAAGCCGGAATGAAACCGTTCCTTGTTTTTCTTATTGCTGGAAACAATACAAGCGGTTGGCGTCAGTACAATAATTTCCCCACTGCCAATAACCTGTCCACGCTTGATCCACACCGCCTGGGTGGGCGACCCGACCGTATGTCGCTGCACCTGTCCAGTCCGCACATGTTGCGTTGGACCCACCACTCTGCGTTTCCAAGGCTCCTGAAGAGGTCGTGTTGCTCCACACCAGATTCCCATTCAGGAACTGGGTATCAACCGTTACCCCCGCCGCATCAACACTCACACTATGTTGTATGGTGCCATCCGTAAGGTCGGCCCAGTTATCAGCTACTCTGGCACCGTTCGGCAGTACATATGGCCCTGAAGAGTGGGTAAACCTGCTGGCTGGGCTGCCTGTGCTATCCGCTACCCAGGCCATATAAGTGCCGGGTAATGATGCCGCAGTCGCAAGACCCTGACATATCGCATCTGCTCCGGTGAGCCCGCCCAGATTACCATTATGCTTGGTACTGGTGACGAAGGCGACTTTCCATGCCGTGCAAAAGCTTGGCAGTGTAGCAGCACCTAACGAGCCCTTAAGAATAAGGCTGTTAAACACTGTACACGCTGCATCTCGTGCCAGCGGGTCCTCGCCTACTGTTCCGATAGGTCCCTGTGGCCCTGTCGCTCCAGGAGGGCCCTGTGCCCCAGGCGCGCCATCAAATCCGGGCGCTCCTGCCGGTCCCTGCGGACCTGCCGGGCCAGTTGCGCCGGTCAAACCAATCGAGCCCTGAGGTCCAGTTGCACCGGGCGCGCCATCAGCGCCGTTTGCACCCGTTACGCCGGTCAAACCAGTTGGCCCTTGAGGTCCAGCCGGACCTGTTGCGCCATCAACACCGTTTGTCCCGTTCGTGCCCGCAGCACCGGCCAACCCTGTTGGGCCCTGAGGGCCTGTTGCACCGGTCGCGCCAGCCGGGCCTGTCAAACCAATCGGTCCCTGTGGACCTGCCGGGCCGACAATGGTGATCACATCATCGTGATGATTCCTCTCTTTCTTATCTTTGTCTGCGAACGCAGCACTTGCGGAGAATGACACTGCCAGAAACAGTGCAAGCGTAAGCACCGTTCCCTTTTTTAATAGGAGCAGCCTCGATTGGCTGGATGTGAGTCGTCCCCATAATCTGCTTGGCATGCCGCCAACGGCCGGCCTTTCCTTTGATATTTTATGTTTCATCGCTTGCTCCCAGGCAACATTCTGTCGCCATCCCTATGATAGTTGAGTAAAATGATCGGGTATATGGGAGCAAGTCACGTGTTGCCATGGGAGTTTCTCCTGTTTTTGGTAAGTGTGCCGAAATAACGCGATTAATGTGCGGTGGCCTGTTAATCTCTGCTAATCTCTTCCGGGAGTCGGACATGAAAATGATACGCATACAGCTGGTCAACGAACCGAATCTTATTCGGGAGGGTTTATCATGCCTGCTGCAACTGGATCAGGATATGTTGATCCTGCCTGCTGTTCAGTGTGGCACAGGATGCGGGCAAGCCTGCTTTCAGTCGGGATGCGATGTTATCATTATAGGCACCAACATCGGTGCATCCGGATCAATCAATTGTCTGCGGCGGATTATTGCAAAGTATGCCGAGGCCCGCGTACTGCTGATCATTTGCAAAGAGCAGGTATCACTAACCAATGAAGCTATCAGCATCGGTGCCAAAGGGGTGGTGTCGATGGATGCACCCAGTGCTATCCTGAGGCGGGCGGTGCGGGCCATTGCCGAGGGGGGGCAGTTTGTCGAACCCTGGCTGGCCAGGGCAATATCTGAAACACAGTACAATCATGTGAATAATCCCTTCGATGCCCTCACTTCCCGAGAAAACGATGTGCTGCGTATGATGCTCAACGGCAGTAGTTGTGCTTTGATTGCCAGCGAACTGCATATCAGCCATAAGACCGTTGCCAACCATCACACCAGGCTGATGAATAAGCTGAACCTGAATAATATGGTGGCATTGACCCGCATGGCGATACGGCACAAGCTGATCGAGGCCAATGATTAGGGGGCGCGCGTTATGACTGCCGGAGATGCGGGCTCGTTATTCAGCCCAGGCCTGTAGATACTCATTCAGGTGCGGGCGCTCACCGCATTCGCCTTCGAGGTAGTGGCGGATACCGAGGCTGGCGCGCTGGTAGGCGCCGGTGGAGAGGGCACCGGTAAACAGCTGATGACGCAGAAAGATCAGCATGGTGGAGAGCACATCGGTTTCACAGTAGTTGCGGATCGCGTCGATCTGACCCGATTCAAACATCTCGCGCACCTCGCCGCCGGAGGTATCCAGTTTGCCGGGCAGGTTGAGGGATGCGGCCACTTCATCCATCGAGCAGCGGGCGGAGGCACCGAAATCGGAGAGCACCTCCAGCAGATCGCAGTGATAGGTGGGGGAGTAGCGGGTATCGTAATTATTCCACTTGTCTCCCTCCCTGAACCAGCGCGGGCAGGCCAGCCCGTGCGCCATGGCGCGGTATTTTAGTACCGGCACATCAAAACCGCGGCCATTGAAGCTGACCAGTTGCGGTGCACGCGTTTCGATCAACTGTAGAAAACCTTCCAGCAGCTCTTTTTCGCTGCTGGCTTTGCTGCCGCCGCTGGCCAGCTGGCGGATGACCATCTCCTGCCCCTGTTCGCCCGGTTCCCGGATCAGGTGGCCGTAGGAGATGGCAACGATCTGATGGAAGGGCTGGCGCGGGAAGTCATTGCGCCCTTCTGTCTTCTCCAGGAAGTAGTCGGAGAGTGCATCGCGTGCTTCGCTATCGGTGAGGTCGGGCAGATGTAGCAGGCGACGCGCGGCATCGGCATCCACGACTGTCTCGATATCGAATACTATAACGTCACGACGCATGGTTTCTCCTTTTCAGAAAGCGCATCAGCAGCGCGCGCTCACCCAGTATTAAAGCAGAAACGAGGAAAATCGCGATAGCGCCGGTCATGGCGGCGGCAAGCCAGGCAAATTGCATGGCGCCAGTTGCCGGGAATGGCCAGAACATGTCGAAGCCGGCGAGGGCAAGCAGCATGGCGGCACTGGCGGCCAGCGCACTGAGCAGGCGGCGAATGATTGCTGGCGTAAGCAGTGAGCCATAGGTATTGGTCAGTCGCGCATAGAGCAGGCCGACATTGACGAATGCCGCCAGCGATGTGGCCAGCGCCAGCCCCACATAGGCCCAGAACTGCATCAGAATCACGGCCAGCACGATATTCACCGCTACACTGATGGCGGCATAACGCATCGGCGCTTTCGCATCCTTACCGGCATAGCAGGCGCTTGCCAGCAATCGGGCCCAGCAGAAGGCGATCAGGCCGACGGCATAGGCTTGCAATGTATGGGCGGTGGCAATGCTGTCGGCGTGGGTGAAGGCGCCGCGCTCGAACAGCGTGGCGACAATCGGCTCGGCCAGATAGAGCGCGCCGGCGACGGCAGGCAGCGTGATCCAGCTCAGCCAGGCAAGGCCTGCGCGCAGATCATCGGCGGCAGCGGTCTGATCACCCCGGGAGAGATGCGCCGAGAGCGTCGGCAGCAGGGCCGTGCTCATGGCAATACCGAACAGTGCCAGCGGCAACTGTACAATGCGGTCCGCATAATAGAGATAAGAGACGGCACCGGTATCGAGCAGCGTGGCCAGAATGGTGCCGACCAGAATATTGATCTGCACGGCGGCAATGGCCAGCACGGCGGGAGCGAACAGGGTTAGTGTTTCAACAATGGCCGGCTGCTTGAAATCAAAATTGAGCCGCGGTATCCAGCCGATGCGCCTGAGTGCGGGAAACTGGATGGCCAGTTGCAAAAAGCCGCCGAGCAGCACGCCGATGGCTAAAGCCAGTGCCGGGTTATCGAACGAGGGGGCCAGCGCAACCGCAGCAAAGATAATGGCGACATTGAGCAGGGCGGGGCTTGCGGCCGGTACGGCAAAGCGCTTATAGGTATTGAGTACAGCCCAGGCCATGGCGGCCAGCGAGATCATGGCGAGATAAGGGAACATCCAGCGGGCCAGCTGCAGTGCCAGAGCCCAGCGCTGCGGCTCATCGGCAAAGCCGGGGGCGAACAGGTAGAGCAGCCACGGCATCAGCAGCATGCCGATCAGCGTGAACAGGGTGAGTACAATCAGCAGTAGCGTGGCCAGTGCATCGAGAAAGCGGTGCGCTTCTGCCTCGCCGGCCAGACGGGCTTCGGCGAGAACGGGCACCAGTGCCACCGTCAGTGTGCCTTCGGCAAACATGCGGCGGAAGAAGTTGGGCAGCTTGAAGGCGACAAAGAAGGCATCGGCGAGCATGCCGGCGCCAAGCACGCGCGCCAGCAGGATATCGCGCACAAAGCCGAGAACGCGCGAAATCATTGTCCAGCCGCCAATTTTCGAGGTGGCACGCAGCAGCGCAGAGCTGGAGGTAGCCCCTGTTTCACACGTCTGATTTGACTTGTTCTCTTCGCTTGCCATAATCCGCCGCCCTTTCTCCACACCCTCGTCGGGTGGTTTGCGAAGCTAGCGTTGTAGCAGGAGAAGGGCGAGCCTGATAGCGAAAGCTTAAGGGCACAGTTTTTGGGGAAGACCCAAGGGGGTGATATTTTACATGCCAGGAATCAGAGTAAACCCTGAAGAGCCTTTCGAAATCGCACTCAAGCGTTTTCGTAAACAGATTGAAAAAGGCGGCGTAATAGCAGAATGCCGTCGTCGCGAAGCTTATGAAAAGCCTTCTATCGCCAGCAAGCGAAAGGAAGCTGCAGCCCGCAAGCGTCTGATGAAGCGCCTTCGTCGTGTACGTATGCGCGAGAATCGCGATTACTAAGATCGCCTTTGTGTAAGCAATAAGAGTGCCGGGCCTTTGTGCCCGGCATTTTTGTTTTTCAGCAATATTCACCGCAAAGGAGCAAGCACAGGCACTCCCGGCGCGCGATAGTTTCAAAACTTTTACCGCAGAGGACGCGAAGGACGCAGAGGAAAACCAGTATCATCATTGGTACCCGAGCAGAATATTTACCATTGTCCGGTCAATAAAGAACAGAAATTATTTATGTCTTTCCTCTGTCTTCTTTGTGTACTCTGCGGTGAGTTTATTTTTTGATATTCAATGGAGAGAATCATGCAGAAACAGTTGGTTGAAGATATGAAGGCCGCAATGAAAGCCGGCGAGAAGCCCCGTCTGTCCGTTATCCGTATGCTGCGAGCAGCACTCAAGGATAAGGAGATCGAAGTCGGTCATGAGCTGGATGCATCCGAAGCGCTCTCTGTGGTTACCCGTCTGGTCAAACAGCGTAATGATTCTGCCAAACAGTATGCCGATGCTGGCCGCGATGATTTGATGGAAAATGAGCTGGCCGAAATTGTTTTTCTGCAGGCGTATATGCCTGAACCACTGAGCGATGAAGCGCTGGCGGCGATCATTGATCAGGCGATCAGCGATAGCGGTGCTGCCGGCATGCGCGATATGGGCAAGGTGATGGCTATCGTCAAGGCTCAGGCGGAGGGGCGTGCGGATATGGGCAAGCTCTCGGCCATTGTTAAGGCCCGTCTGGCTTGAGTGTGTGCCATCCTGCCGGTTTACTCACCCGTAGTGAGGCGGCCCGGGGCAGGTCTTTGGCCTTGCAAATCAGCAATCTGATCGCTACATAGACATTTATGGCTCACTTTCCACCATCCTTCCTCGATGAAGTGCTTGCGCGTACCGATATCGTTGAAATTATTGCCCGCCATGTCGAGTTGAAGAAATCCGGTGCGAACCTGATGGGGCTGTGCCCGTTTCATCATGAGAAATCGCCCTCTTTTTCCGTATCGGCAGACAAGCAGCTCTACCACTGTTTCGGCTGCGGGCAGGGCGGTGGTGCGTTCCAGTTTCTGATGGCGCATGACGGCTATGCTTTTCCGGAAGCGGTTGAATATCTGGCGGACAAGGCCGGCATGGAAGTGCCGCAGGATACGCAGCAGGACCGCGGTGATGAAGCCAGACAGAAACGGGATTATGAGCTGCTGGTGCGCGCATCGACTGCGATGCATAAAGCGTTGCAGGCCGATGCCGGCGGCAAGGCTGCGGCCTACCTGCAGCAGCGCGGCCTGCCGGCAGAGATCATTAATAATTATGCCCTCGGTTATGCACCGCCCGGTTATGGTTTTATGAACCGGGTATTCGGCAGCGATAACGCCACGCAGGCTCGTCTGGAGTCAGTTGGTCTGCTGGCCAAGGGCGACTATGGCTATGGTGATCGCTTCCGGGACCGGCTGATGTTCACGATTCGGGATCGCCGCGGCCGCGTTGTCGGTTTTGGTGGCCGCGTACTGGACGAGGGCGGGCCGAAATACCTGAACTCGCCGGAAACGCCCTATTTCCACAAGTCCGACCTGCTCTACGGTTTCTCCGAGCATCGCGACACCATTCGCAAAACCAAGCAGCTGGTTGTTGTTGAAGGCTATATGGATGTGCTGGCGCTGGCGGCCCACGGCCTGAAGATCGGACTGGCGCCGCTCGGTACGGCCATTGGCGAGCGCCAGATTCGTGAGATATTCCGCCTGTGTGAAACGCCGGTCTTCTGCTTTGACGGCGACCGGGCCGGGCGTCAGGCGGCCTGGCGGGCGCTGGAGCGTATGTTGCCGCTGCTCAAGGCCGAGCTGATGCCTGCATTTCTCTATCTGCCGGATGGCGAGGATCCCGATTCGCTGCTCAAGCAGGAGGGGGGCGAGGCATTTGCCAAGAGGCTGACGGAAGAGGCCAAGCCGGTGCTGGAAACCTGGGTGCACGGGCTCAAGCTGCTGGCCGGCCAGGGCGCTGAAGGGCGTGCGCGCATGGCCAAGAAGGCCGATACGATGCTGGCAACAATGACCGACTCCTACCTGATGCAGGCATGGCGACAGGAGGCCGAGCGGGTCAGTGGTATCTCGCTGCAGCGTCAGCGACCGGCAGCAAAAACAGAAAAAGCGGCGCCTCAGCCCCGGATTGACGTGGTGTTGAACGCAGTGGAAGAGCGCTTCATGGCCGGCCTGATGCAGCAGCCAACGCGGCTGTTGCAGCTTTCCGGCCCGGCGCTCGACTTTTTCATTGATAAACCACCGCTGCGAGCGTTATACTCGCGCGCTTTTTCGATGCAAACGGATGCTGAGACTGAAACTACCAATATCGCGAGACAATTGATCCGGGAATTCCCCGCAGATCAAAACATGCTTTCTCGTTGGATAAATCAGGCAACCGTTCAGGACATAGAATATAATAGCCTGTTGTTGGATATGGAAGCCAACGACATCCGAAGTCGTATACGACAAGGATTGAGTCTGGGTGAATCGGTGCAGTTGCAGAAGCGGCTGCGCGAACTGCAGGCACAGCAACAGGTTCTCAAAGAACAGTTGAGCGATACAGGAGCATAACCGAATGTCGAAAAACAGTCAGGAACAGGTCATGATCAGCGAGCTGGGAAGCTTGATGGCAAAAGGCAAACAGGCCGGATTCATCACCTATGATGATCTGAACAAGCACCTTCCGGGTGGTCTGGTCAGTGCAGATCGTGTTGAACAACTGATCAATGTATTTACCGAAATGGGCGTCGAGGTTGTGGATCCCGAGCGCGCACCAACCGGTGCTTATGCGATGCGCAAGGATCGCCTGCGCAAGGAAGATTCCGCACTCAGGGCTGATACATCACAATTGGGTACCGTGATCCGAATCGATGATCCGGTGCGTATGTACCTGCGTGAAATGGGAACGGTTGAGCTGCTGACCCGTGAAGGCGAAATCGAGATTGCCCGCCGTATTGAAGAGGGCCGCATGCAGGTGCATGAGGCAATCTGTCTCTGTCCTTCAACCTTCCGTGAAATCATGCTGCTCGGTGAGCGCATCATCCAGATTCGTGATGAAGCGATGGAGCTCGGTGAAGAGCCAAGCTTCCGCGACATTATCGATGTCGATGAAAAGGTAGTGAACTCCGCGGCCATCAAGGAATATGAAAACCGCATGAGCCGCAGTGAGGACGACGACGATGAGCCGATCGAGTCCGAGCCGAAGCTGGACGGCGAGCAGTTGACCGAAGCAATCAAGGCGCGCACTGCAACGCCTGATGGTACGCCGATGCTGGAAACGGTCATCACCAAGGAAGAGCAGCTGGAAGAGGCGCTGTTTCACTTTGGCGAAGCCAAGAAGCTGCATGATGAATTTATTGAAGTGAAAAAGAAGCTGGCCAAGCGTCCTACCGACAAGGCGCTGCGCGTACGCAGTCGCGAAGTGCTGGATGCGATGTTGCTGGAGCTGGTCAGTATTCCATTCTCGCCACGTCAGCTGGATCAGCTGGTACAGCGCTTCAAAAATGCGGTTGAAAAGGTGCGTCGCTTCGAGCGTAACATTCGCGATTATGCGCTGAATGCCAAAATGCCGCGCAAGCTGTTTCTGGAGACATTCCCTGTCGATGAAACCAATGAGCGCTGGATCGATGATCTGATGAAGCAGCACAAGGATGCCGCCTGGGTTGTTGCGATCGAAGAGGTCACCAGCAAGATCAAGGAAAACCAGCGTCGTCTGCGCCGGGTTGAGCAGGAAACCGAGATGGGCGTTGTTGAGCTCAAAGAGGTGGCGCGCAAGCTGACCATGGGCGAAGCCAAGATGCGTCAGGCCAAGCGTGAAATGATTGAAGCCAACCTGCGTCTGGTGATCTCGATTGCCAAAAAATATACCAACCGAGGACTGGGTTTCCTGGATCTGATTCAGGAGGGCAATATCGGTCTGATGAAGGCTGTGGAGAAGTTTGAGTGGCGTCGTGGCTACAAATTCTCCACCTATGCCACCTGGTGGATTCGTCAGGCGATTACCCGCTCGATTGCCGATCAGGCACGTACGATCCGTATCCCTGTGCATATGATCGAAACCATCAACAAGATGATGCGCGTGTCGCGTCAGATTGCGCAGGAGATCGGTCGTGAACCGACGCCTGAAGAGCTGGCCGAGCATCTGGAGTTGCCGGTTGATAAGGTGTTGCAGATTCTGGAAGTGGCCAAAGAGCCTGTCTCTCTGGAAACACCGATCGGCGATGATGAAGATTCACAGCTGGGTGATTTTGTTGAAGATGACAATGCCGAGAACCCGCTGGATGCAACCATCGGCGCAGCTCTGGCCGAGGCTACACTCGAAGTGCTGGAAAACCTGACGGATCGCGAGCAGAAAGTGCTGCGCATGCGTTTTGGTATCGGTATGAATACCGATCACACGCTGGAAGAGGTGGGTAAACAGTTTGGCGTAACGCGCGAGCGTATTCGCCAGATTGAAGCCAAGGCACTGCGCAAGCTGCGTCATCCGTCGCGCTCACAGAAGCTGAAGACCTTCGCAGATGCGCCGGACTCTCCGGCACAACTGGATGGCAGCCGCTAAAGCTGCGTAACCCGAAGCAAAAGGGGCTCTTTCGAGCCCCTTTTTTGTTTCCGCTGCATGGCAGTAAACAACAAATCACTGGCCTTCCTTGCGTTCGGACTCGGCCAGTTTCAGGTGGTCATCTGTTTGCGGAATCGCTTTTGCCAATCTCTGAAATCCGCCATGCAGGGGCCTAGCCCGGCTGCAGGCTTGACCGTGCTATTTTGCTTAATCCGGCATAATCTTTTACCATGCAGATGTGAAGATTTTACTGCTGGCAATCAGTTCAGCGCATTCGTTTCTTTAGCGGGCGACGCTCAGTCATTTTATCCGGTAAAGCGTCCATGAACGCTTATATGCGGCATCTAAAGCTGTTAACCCGTCACTGACGGGGTGGACGGACGCCCATTTGTCTTGAGATAAACTTTCTCAAACTCATAGACCTGAAAACATACCCTTGGCTGCAAAGCATCAAGGCATAGGAAATACACCAATGGACATACCTGTACTCATTTCTTTCTCTCTTTATATGGCCGCCATGATTGCTATAGGGATCTATTTTTATTTCAAGACCGATGACCTGCGTATTCCGGTGAAGTCGGCACCTGATTCCAGTCGAACGCGACACCCTATTCCGGTGAAGTCGACACCCCCTTTGGGAGCCTGTTGCTGATCTGGACTGGTGCTACTCTGCGGGGTGTTTTTGGA
>Ga0210044_10001907_pt1 | contig 31618 bp, 26 predicted proteins | sample CryGey13umfilter_2_FD_183959 | JGI IMG/M metagenome (GOLD analysis project Ga0210044, IMG submission 183959) | Groundwater microbial communities from aquifer in Utah, USA - Crystal Geyser 4/9/14 3 um filter (SPAdes) (version 2) | ecosystem: Environmental > Aquatic > Deep subsurface >...
AACGACAGCCTGGGCCACCGCAAGCAATAACAAACAACGCGGCGTCGATTGGCAGTTCACCATCAACGACGCACGGCTCAAGCTCAAGTCACTCTACCCGAAAGGCAAATTCTGACAGAGCACTAGCATGAGCACGCCCATCTTCGAGGAGAAGACTGTGACGTCCGCGATGACAAAATCTCTGATGGATCTTCACCCCCGGGAACTTAAGGGGATCATCACCGAGATCCCCACCCTCCCGGTGATTTATCAGGCACTGTTTCAGCAGATGCAGGACCCGGAAGTCAGCGTGTCCCGGGTCGCGGAGATCATTTCCCAGGATCAGGCCCTGACCGCCAAGGTCCTGCACCTGGTCAATTCCGCCTTCTACGGCTACAGCAAGCACATCAACACCATCAGCCGCGCCGTGGTGATTCTCGGCTTCCAGGCCGTGCGCAGCGCGGCCCTGGCCATCAGTGTTTTCGACTACTTCAAGGACGAGGAGTCCAACCCTCACCTGGACATGGCCCAGTACTGGCGGCACAGCGTCGCCGTGGCCAGTATCTGCAAGGTCCTGGCACCGGTCCTGAATATCCAGCAGGCCGAGGAGGCCTTCGTCGCCGGATTGCTCCACGACGCCGGCAAACTCATCGAGAAGCGTTACTTCCCCGAGGATTTCGATGAGGTCTGCTATGCGGCCAAAGAGCTGCACCTGTCCTGGTTCGAGTGCGAAAAGGCCCTCTTCCAGTCCCATCACGCGATGATCGCCAAGACGGTGTTCAAGCAGTGGAAATTCCCTCCCCACATCTCCGATGCCGTGAACTGCCACCACTTGCCCATTACCGCAACCAAGGCTCCTCACTTGGCGTCTCTGGTGCACGTGGCCGATTTCCTGTCCTACCAGATGGACCTCGGAGCGCCGGGAGCCTGGGCTCCCAAGAAGTGTTCGCAGGACGCCCTCAAACTTCTGGAATTCTCCCTCGACGACTTCGACCTGCATCGCTCGGCCATCGAGGCGGAAATCGAACAATCCATGGAGATCCTCAAGCTCCTGGACTGATTTCCCCCATTCTCCCCAGCGGGCGCTGGACAGTGCCTGCGGCGCGCATCATAATGGGAGGGAAGAATTTTTCCCTGGAGCGCGCCCATTGTCCCCGGATCTTTCCACTCGCATTCTCCTGGTCGGCGACATGCATCTCGGACGCCGTCCCACCGGTCTGCCCGATGAGCTCGGGCCGGAAACCTACGGGCCCGCCGCCGCCCTGCAGCGGGTCGTCGACGCCGCGGTCCGCCATCGGGTCCAGGCCGTGGCCTTCGCCGGGGATCTGGTGGAAGGCTCCAACGACCTGTTCGAGGCCTACGGCGCCCTGGATGCCGCCATGCGGTCGCTGCTGGAGCAGAACATCCAGGTCGTGGCCGTGGCCGGCAATCACGACACCCGGACCCTGCCCCGCTTGGCCGCCGAACTGGGAGAAGGCTTCCACCTGCTGGGAGCGGGGGGAACCTGGAGTTCCCACCTGGTACGCAGCGGCGCATCCCTGCCGATCCGCATCGTCGGTTGGTCGTTTCCCGACCGCCATCACGCCACCAGTCCCCTCGATTCTCCCCCGCCTGCGCCCCAGGCCGCAGAAGTCACCGTGGGGCTGCTCCACGCCGACCTGGAAGACCCCTCCAGCCGCTACGCTCCCGTGACCGCGAGCGCCCTGCGGGCCGTGGGGTATTCGCGCTGGTTTCTCGGCCACATCCACCGGCCCGACCCCGTGGCCGCCGATGGGTCCCCCATGTACCTGGGATCCCTCACGCCCCTTGACCCCAGCGAGACGGGGGTCCACGGCCCGGTGCTGGCCGGCCTGGATGCGCGGGGGCAGTGGACCGCCGAGCGGTTGCCCCTGGCCCCCCTGCGCTGGGAACACCGGCAACTGCCTTGCCCCGATCTTGTCGACCCCCGCGAAAGCCTGGCCCCCGCCATCCTCAAGGCCATGCTCGAGTGGCGGCGGGCCGCTCCCGAGGCAGAGGAACTGCAGGCTTTGGGTTTTCGGATGGAATTGACCGGACGGGTGGCGCACCCCATGCAGATTGCGCACACCATCGGCGCCTGGGACCTGCCGAGCCTGTCCACTTCGGCCGATGGCGTCCGGCTCTTCGTCCAGCGACTCCGGTCCCGGGTCACCGGTGACCATGACCTGCAGCAGATCGCCCGGCGCGATGACCCCACCGCCCTGCTGGCCCGGGCCATCTTGGCTCTGCAGGACGACCCCGACGGCGAACCGGCCGGCCGCATCCTTGCGCAGGCCCAGGTTGCCCTGGGCGACCTGCAGGCGCACCAGGACTTCGCCCACCTCTCCGCCGAGCACAAGGAATTGGGCCGGGCCGAACTCCGCGAGATCCTGGTGCAACAGGCCTACCGCATCCTCGATGCCCGCACAGCCGACCAGGAGGTCCGTCGTGGATCTTCTTGAAATCGGCGTCACCCGCCTGCCCGGCATCGAACCGGGATTCCGCTTCGACCTGCAACCGGGCCTGAACCTTCTGACCGGCCCCAACGGGTCGGGCAAGAGTTCGGTGGCCCGGGCCGTGGCCTGGCTGCTGTGGCCAAAGCGGTTCTCCTCCGATCCGCAGCGGGAGATCCGGGTGCGCCTGCAGAGCGCGGGCCGGACCCTCACCGGTGTGGGCGCCGCCTCAAGCGTGATCTGGACCGAAGATGGGCGGACCGTACCCGCTCCCGAGCTGCCGCCCGGCCACCTCGCAGCCTGTTACCACCTGGACATCCTCGACCTGATGCCCACCCATCTGGACGGCGACGACGCCGACCTCGCCCGGCGGCTGACGGTGGATTTGGCCGGTGGGCTCGATACCGCCGGCCTGCGGGATTCCCTTTTCACGACTTCGGGGCTGAGTATCCGGGTCCTGAAACGCGACCTGGAGGAGGCTCGGCGCCGGGTCCGGACGATCACCAGCCGCCAGGAGGCCCTGGATCAGGATCGCCGCAAACTGAAGAATCTCGAACGGGACAGCGGGCAAGCCCGTCTGGCGCGGGAACGCCGGGATCTCCTGGCGGCCCTCCGCGACCGCCGGGATCTGGAACGGGAACTGGAGGATCTGCGCAGCGAACTCGGGGCCCTGGCCCCCGGCGCGGCCAGGATGGGCGCCCAGGATCTCGACTTGTTCGACCAGCGGCGGCAGGACCTGCAGAACGTCCGCGCGGAGCTGGAAAACGCGCGGTCCCGCTGTGATGATCTGCAGGGCAAACTTCCGGCCGACCCACCGACCTCCGCCCCGGACCAGGCCGGGGACCGGGCGGAGCTGGAGGGCCGCATCACGGAACTGAAGGAGGCGGAAGCCCGTCTGGACCAGGCTCGTCGCACCGTGGCCGAATGGTCCGGCGCGGAGTCCACCTCCGGTCTTTCCGACTCCGACAGCGTGGCCGGCGATCTCGATGCGGACACCGTGCGTCGCATCCAGGACGCCTGGGAGAAGTACCGGGACCGGCGCGCCATTGCCGATGGTCTGCGTGACCTGGGGGACCATGCACCAGCCGGCGCTCCGCAGCGAACGTGGGTGCTGGGGATCGCCCCGGCCATGACGGCCCTGATCGGCCTGGCGCTGATGTTCCTGGCGCCGGACCTCCGCCTCTGGGGCGGCGTCGTATGCGCCCTGGGGTTGGCCGGCGGCATCATCCTGGTGGCCACCCGGCGGGGATCTCCCGTTACGGGCGCCGAACACGAGCTGCGTCTGCGGGACGCCGAGTTGAAGCGGGACCAAGCCCGCTCCCGCCTGACCGATCTTTTGCAGGCCCACGGCGTCTCCCTGGACCTGGAAGATGCCGATGGGTTCCTCGTGCTGGACCGCGTGCGAAACGCCCAGGATGAACGGCGCCGCCTGGCCAAGGCCCGCAGCGCGGAAGCCGCCGCCCGGCAACAACGGGACCTGGTTCGGGATGCGGTCAACACTCTTCTGGTCCGCCTGGGCCGGCCCACGGTGGACGACGGCGAAGCCGCGCGCGGGGCCCTGGTCCGCCTGGACCGGGAGTGGTCCGACCGGGCGCAGCTCGGCCAGGATCTGGCGGCCGCCCGGCTGGAGTGCGACCGCCTGGAGCGCCTGGGCCAACGGTACGAGCAGGATGACGAGGAACTGTTCCGCTCCCTCGAGCTGGATGCCGACCACCGGAATCGTCGCGATCTGGAACAACTGCAACGGGCCGGAAGCCGCCATCATGACCTGGTCGACCGCATCAAGGAGACCGAAGGCCGACTCCAGCAGCTCGACCGTGGACTCGCCGCGTTGGACCGCTTCTTTCCCGACGACGACCCCCGGCAATGGGAACCCGGCGCAATTGCCGAACGCCTGCTTCAGGAGGAGGATCTCGCCGCACGGGCCGACGAAATCAACACGAGCATCGGCGCCCTGAGCGCAGAACTCGAGGCCGCGTCCCAGGGCCATGATCTGGAATCCGCCCTGGCCGACGAGGCCCGCCTCGAGGGGAATCTCGCCGCTACCTGGCGCACCCGGCTGGAGGACGGCCTGGGTTGCCTTCTCCTGGATGAAGTCTCCAGGGAATACAGCAACACGACGCGACCGGACGCCCTGGACCGCGCCGAGGATCTCCTGGATCTCATCACCGGCCTGCCCTACACGCTGGCCTGCTCTCCCCTGGCGGACGGACAATCCACCTTCGTGGTGCACGACCCCGACACCCGGCTCGACCTGGACCTCGCGCGACTTTCCACCGGCACGCGAACCCAGCTGTTGCTGGCGGTCCGCATGGGTTTCCTGGCGGCGCAGAACATTCCAGACCATCCCCCTCTGTTCCTGGACGACGCCTTGACCACCAGCGACCCCGAACGCTTCGCCGCCGCCGTGGTCGGCCTGGGACGGATCGCCAGGGAAAAAGGCCTGCAGATCATCTCCATCTGCGCCCGTCCCAGCGAGGTGGACGCCTGGCGGAAGATTCTCGCCCGGGAAAACCTGGATCCCCCCCATGTCGTCGACCTGGCCGAGGTGCGAAAAACCGCCGCCGCGACGCCCCCGGACATCCTGTCCGTCTGGTCCGAGGAACGGCGAGCGGACCTGTTGCCCCCCGACCCGGCGGGCATGGACGGCGCCGCCTACGCCGCGGCGCTCCAGGTTCCGCAACCTGGGCTATTCGACGAACCCGAAGCCCTCCACCTGTTCTATCTGTTGAGTGGGGACTTGCCCCTGCTGCACCGCCTGTTGACCGCGGGCGTCTCGACAGTGGGCCGCTGGCGCCAGGCCAAGGTGCAACTGGCCGAAGGCGGCACCGTCACTCCCGCCGAAACCGAGCGTCTCGACGCCGTGGTCAAGCTCTGGCACCAGTTCCTTCCCCTGTGGCGGCGTGGCCGCCCCCCGCGGATAACGCCGCAGATCCTGCAGGAGAGCGTCCTGGGGAGTTCCGGATTGCTGCCGCAGATCCAGGAATTCCGGGAAAAGGTCTGCGGCAGCGGCAAGGAATTGATCGCGGGGTTGCGGGAGAAGAAGGTCAAGCGCCTCCAGCAGGCCAAGGTGAATGAACTGGAATCCGACCTGCGACAGGCAGGATACATCGTGGATGACGTCCCGCCGGGACCGGACGACGTCATCCGGAAACTGACGACCGATTCGCAGAGCTGGCCCGCCCCCCTGAGGCCCGATACGCAGACGATCCACCTGCTGGTGGATCGTCTGGCAAAAACCCTGCTGCCGTAACGGGGGTCAGGTCTGGTTCTTCTGGATCAGATCCGACAGGTTGACCTGATCCTGCAGCCTCTCCAGGAGGATCTGGCGGGTCAGGGCGCAGGCTTCGGAAATCTTGTCCGACCGGAGGCTATAGTAGACGTTGATGCCGTCCTTGCGGGTGTTCACCACTCGCGCCTGGCGCAGCACGGCCAAGTGTTGGGACGTATTGGCCTTGGGAATCTCCAGCAATTCCGCCAAGTCGTTGACCGAGATCTCGTCGCGTTCCTTGAGAATATCCAGGATCTCCAAACGCTTGGGATTCGACAGGGTCTTGCAGAGCTCGGCTTGCATTTCGTACAGTTTTTTTTCCATACCCGTGACCTCACCAGAGTGATACACCGGCCGTCGAACCGAGCTGGGGTCATGCCGGCCAACGGGTTGCGTTAAGACGATGATAGACGGTCAATTGAACGGTGTAAAGTCCAATTTATGCAAATCTGCATAGATATGGGCATAACTTCTTGTCATCCAATCAACTCACTAGGTAGGCTGAAGGCGACATTTTCTTCCAGGGTCACCAATTCCCGCGGATTCCAGCCTTCCCGGCGCAAATGAACCACGACATTCTGAACCAGGTGTTCGGGCGCCGAGGCTCCGGCAGTCAAGCCCAGGACCGCGACGGAGCTCAGGCGGCCGGGGTCGATGTCCTCGCTGCTGTCGATGAGGGAAGCCGATGCCCCCAGATTCTCGGCCACCTCGCACAGGCGCCGGCTGTTGCTGCTGGTCCGCGAGCCCACCACCAGCAGATGCTGAACGCCCGCCTGAACCAGCGCCTTGACGGCATCCTGCCGATTCTGGGTCGCGTAGCAGATATCGCTGCGCCGGGGTTCGTGCAGATCGGGGTAACGGGCCTTGAGAGCGGCCACGATGTCGTGCGTTTCATCGACGCTCAAAGTGGTCTGCGTGGCGTAGGCCAGCGGCGTTCCGGCGGGAAAATCCAGTGCGGCCACATCCGCCACGCTCGTCACCAGGGTGATGCGATCCGGCGCTTCGCCCATGGTCCCCAGAACCTCGTCGTGGCCCGCGTGCCCGATGAGAATCAACCGATAACCCTCGGCGGCGTGCTTGACGATCTCCTGGTGGACCTTGGTCACCAGCGGGCACGTGGCATCCACGACCCGCAGGCCGCGCCGATCGGCGTCCTCCCGCACGGCCGGTGACACGCCATGGGCGCTGAACACGACCACCTGGCCGTCGGGCACCTCGCCCAGTTCATCCACGAAAACCACGCCTCGCGCCCGGAAATCCTCGACCACGGACTTGTTGTGCACGATCTCCCGCCGCACATGCAGCGGTGCGCCGTTCTGTTCCAGCAGAAGATTGACCACGGCGATGGCGCGATCGACCCCGGCGCAAAACCCGCGAGGTCGGGCGATCAAAAGCTCTCGTTGCGGTGGCGCGGACATGCTATCCTCCAGTTTGGGCTCGGTGCCACAAGGCCGCAGCCCACATTACCTGCAAGGGCCGTCGCTCGCCACCCACCAGAGGAATTGACGGGGAGGAACAACCTGTTAAGGTTCTAACGGTTCCACAAAAACCCTCTTGACAATGAACTGATTAAATTTTAATATTCGCAGATAGTTGATTTAAGGGGGCCGGCCCCTTTCCGGCCGAGGCCCATGAGCCAAGGAGATCCTGACATGACCGTCGACCGCCTCCTTCACGTCATTGCGGGGGCCATGATCCTGGGCAGTTTGGCCCTGGCCCATTTCGTCCATCCCAACTGGCTTTGGTTCACCGCGTTCGTGGGCGCCAACCTCTTCCAGAGCGGCCTGACGAAATGGTGCCTGATGTCCTCCATCCTGCGCAAACTGGGCGTGCCCGATTCGACCGGCGACGCCGCTTAACCAGGAGAAGTCCGACATGATTCGCAAAGGAATCGGAATCCTCATGCTTCTGATCCCGGCGGTGGTCCCCGTCAACGGCAGCGCCGCCGAGAACACCGCCACCGCGGCCAATGACGTTACCCGGATCGGCGTCGTGCACGACGACACCCTCTTCGTGGATCGAGGCAAGATCCTGCTGTCGGCCCGCCAGGGCAACGAGATGCTCGCCGCCTCGCAGGCCATGCAGGATGCCGCCGCCGCCGACGCCCAGGGCGCCTGGCGGGGCTTCCTGCCCCAAATGCAACTGGGCGAGTTCTTCTTGCGCAGCGACGACGCCCTCAGCAGCTTCGGTTTCCGCCTGCAGAACCGCGCGGTCAACCCGCAGACCGACTTCGGCCCCGTGGGGCTGAATTATCCCGGCGAGACCAATCAACGCATCACGCGCCTGCAGTTGCTGCAGCCGCTTTTCAACGGCGGCATGGGGTTGTTCGGCAAGCAGGCGGCCAACGCCGCCAGCGACGCCGCCTCCCTCGACCACCAGCGTGCCGGACAGACCGTGGCCTTGAAGGCGATCGAGGCCTACGAAGGGCTGGCCCTGGCCCAGGCTTACGAACGCGTGATGAAGGCCGCGGTGGCTTCGGCCGAGGGGCACGTGGGCCAAGCCCAGTCCATGGTGGACAACGAGATGGCGACCGAGGCCGACCTGCTCCAGGCCAAGGTCTATCTCAGCGGCCTGCAGCAGCGGTTCATCGAGGTCCAGAACATGGTCGCGGTGGCCGGGCAATACATCAAGCTCCTGACGGCCGTGGACACCGACCTCCCCCTGGCTGTGGCCCGGGATCTGGAAGTCGAACCCGTGACCCCACCCCCGGCGCAGTTCGATCCCGCCGGCTCCCGAAGCCGCGCGGACATCGCCGCCCGGCGGAAGCAGGCCGATGCCGCAGGCAAGATGGTTGGCGTCGCCCGCGGGGCCATGCTCCCGCACGTGAATCTCGGCGTGCAGAAGGACTACTACAGCCAGGACAAGATCTTCGGAAACGACGCCGACAGTTGGACCCTCGGGGTGTACGCCACCTGGGATGTCTTCAAGGGGCTGCAGAACATCAGCGCGTTGAAGAAGGCGCGCGCCCAGGAACGGGCGGCCCGATACATGGCCGATTTCGAAACCCGCCAGGCCGGCGTCCAGGCCACCGAGGCCTGGCTCAACCTCGCCGCCGCCCACGACAAGGTGGCGGTGGCGCGTGAGGCGGTGACTTCCGCCCGCGAGGGGCTGCGCATCGTCACCAACCAGTATCGCGAAGGTCTGGTCAGCATGGTCGACCTTCTGGATACCCAGGCGGCGGCCAACATGGCCGAAGGCAACCTCGTCCAGGCCCTGCACGACTACCAGGTCGGCCTGGCCCGACTCGAATACATGGCTGCGGTCCCCGTCGGCGCCGACGTGCTCGACCGCCGGGACTCGAACGCGAACCCCGAACAGGATCGCTAACTCCAGGAGGCTCTCCTTCATGGCAACGACACGCCGCAATACCCTCGGGGGAAAACTGGCCGCAGCGACCGTGCTGACCGGCACGGTCCTGACCCTGCTGAGCGGATGCACGAAAAGCTCCGAGACCAACGCCCCGGAGCCGAAAACCGTCAGCTGCGAGACCGCCGGCGTCCAGCGCGAGGAAGTCCCGCGGGATATGATCGCCGTGGGCAGCCTCGAGGCCGAGACCTCGATCACGATCTCCACGCGGATGATGGGCTGGGTCAAGAAGATCCACATCGCCGAGGGCCAACCGGTCCGCAAGGGCGCTCCTCTGCTGAGCATCGACGATACCGACCTGATGGCCAAGAAAGCCCAGGCCGAGGCGGGCATTTCCGAGGCGAAGGCCGTCCTGGCCAACGCCGAGAAGATGGCCGAGCGCTTCGAGAACCTGTACGCCGCGAAAGCCGTCTCCCGCCAGCAGCTCGACGACGTCCTGACCGGACGCGACCGCGCCGCCGCCGGCCTGGAGATGGCCAAGGCCGGGCTGCGTGAGGTCAACGTGCACCTCGGCTACGTGGACATCGTCGCTCCGGTCGACGGTGTCGTGGGCCGCAAGATGATCGAGGCGGGCGACATGGCCAACCCCGGCATGCCCCTGCTGATCCTCGAGGATACCGCGCGCATGAAGGTCGTGGCCCATGTGGGCGAGAAGGACATCTCCAGCCTGAGGATCGGCGATCCCGTGCGGATCGACGTCACCTCCCTGGACCGAGCCGTCTACCAGGCGGAAATCACCAAGATCGTCCCCACCGCCAACCCCGGCAGCCGCACCTACGACATCGAGGCCGCCCTGGACAACACCGACGGCAGGCTCCGCAGCGGCATGTTCGCCCGGGTCGTCCTGCACGGACCCGCGGCGTCGAAGGTCCTGGTGCCTTCCACTTCCATCATCCGCCGGGGTCAGCTGACGGGCGTGTGGCTGGTCCGCGACGATGGGACCGCCCACCTGCGTTGGATCCGCCTGGGTCGCCCGCACGGTGACCGGACCGAAGCCCTTTCCGGCCTGGCCGGCGGCGAGACCGTGGTGCTATCGAGCCAGCAGCCCCTGGCCGAGGGCGACAAGGTGGTGAAGTAACATGGACCAGCGCCAGAATCCCCTGCCCGAGTTGCCCGAGACGAAGCTGAACCTGGGCTTCGCCGCCAACCTGGCCAGGGTCTTCATCAATTCGAAGATCACGCCGCTGCTCATCATCGCGATCCTGTTGCTGGGCCTGTTCTCCCTCTCGCTGACCCCGCGCGAGGAGGAACCGCAGATCGTCGTGCCCATGATCGACATCCTGGTGATGATGCCGGGCGCCAGTCCCCAGGAAGTCGAGAACATCGTCACCCGGCCCATGGAACAGAAGGTCTGGGGGATCGAGGGCGTCGAGTACGTCTACTCTTCCAGCTACCCCAGCTTCTCCCTGGTGACGGCGCGCTTCCTCGTCGGCACCGACCAGGAAAAGGCCCTGACCCGTATCGCCAACAAGATGTACGGCAACGCCGACATGTGGCCCCCGAACATCACGCCGCCCCTGATCAAGGTCCGCAGCATCGACGACGTGCCCATGATGGCGGTGACCCTGTGGAGCGACGAATACGACGGCTACGGCCTGCGCCAGCTGGCCGGAGTCCTGCGCAACGAAGTGATGGACATCCCCGATGTTTCGGTGAGCGAGATCATCGGCGGCCGGCCACGCACCGTGCAGGTGCAGCTGGACCCCCAGCGCATGGCGGCCTTCAACCTGACCACCCTGTCCATCCTGCCGTCCCTGCAGATGCAGAACCAGAACCTGCCCTCGGGCGGGTTCGCCACCGGCAACCGGCAATTCCTGGTGGAGACGGGCATGTTCCTGCGCTCGGCCGGCGACGTGGCCAACCTGGTGGTGGGCAGTTTCGGCGAGCGACCCGTGCGCCTGATGGACATTGCGACGGTGACCGACGGGCCGGGAGAGATCGACAACTACACCTTCCTGGGCCTGGGCCCGGCCGCGGTCCAGCAGGGCATCGATACCGACGCCTACGCCGTGGGTTCGGAGCACCCCGCCGTGACCATCACCCTGGCCAAGCGCAAGGGCAGTGACGCCACCCGCGTGGCCGAGGCCGTGCTGGAGAAGATCGAGACCCTGCGACCGCGGCTGCTGCCCGACGACGTCAACGTGACCGTGACCCGCAACTACGGCGCAACGGCCCAGGACAAGGCATCCAGCCTGATCAGCAACCTGGCCCTGGCCATCTTCCTGGCGGTGATCGTGGTGTTCTTCGCCATGGGCTGGCGGGGGGCGACCATCATCTTCCTGTCCATCCCCACCACCTTTTCGCTGACCCTGTTCGTGTACTACATCCAGGGTTACACCCTGAACCGGGTGACGCTGTTCGCGCTGATCCTGGTGACCGGCATCGTCATCGACGCCACGATCATCATCGTCGAGAACATGCACCGTCATTTCCAGATGGCCGGGGAGCGCAGCCTGAAGATCGCCCTGGGCGCCATTCGCGAGGTCGGCAACCCCACCATCATGGCAACCTTGACGGTGATCGCGTCCATGATGCCCATGGCCTTCGTACGCGGATTGATGGGACCCTACATGCGACCCATGCCCGTCGGTGCGTCGCTGGCCATGGTCTTCAGCCTCTTCGTGGCCCTGACCATCTCGCCCTGGCTGGCGCTGCGCCTGCTCAAACCTCGACAGCACTGGCACGACGACATGGTGGGCGACGGCACCATCGAAGGCGGGGGAGCCGACAGCTACAGTCTGCAGCAGACCAAGATCTACCAGGTCTACAACCGGCTGGTACGCCCGCTCGTGGCAAACCCCCGGCGCGGGATCATGGCGCTCCTGGTGGTCGCCGTGCTGACGGGGGCCTCGACGATCCTGTTCGTGACCCGCACCGTGCAGGTCAAGATGCTGCCCTTCGACAACAAGAGCGAATTCCAGGTCATCATCGACACCCCCGAAGGGACCACCCTGGAGACCACGACCCAGCTGGCCCGGGAGGTCGGCGACTACCTGTCCACCGTGCCGGAAGTGACCGACTACCAGATCTATTCCGGCGTGGCCGCTCCCGTGAATTTCTCCGGTCTGGTGCGGCACTACTTCCTGCGCCAGGGGCCCAACGTGGCCGACATCCAGGTGAACCTGGTGGACAAGGCCAAGCGCAGCGACAAGAGCCACGCCCTGGCCAAGCGGGTGCGCGGCCCCATCGACGAACTGGCGGCCCCTTTCGGCGCCGCGGTCAAGATCGTCGAGGTGCCGCCGGGACCGCCGGTGTTGTCGACCCTGGTGGCCGAGGTCTACGGACCCACTTTCGCGGGCCGTCTCGAAGCCGCCCGCAAGATCAAGGAAGTGTTCAACTCCACCCCCGGCGTGGTCGACGTGGACTGGTTCGTCGAGGGCGACCAGACCCGGTACCGCCTGGCCGTGGATACCGATCGGGCCGCCGTGCGCGGCGTCAGCACCCAGCAGGTGGCCATGACCCTCGGCGTGGCGCTCAACGGCTATGACCAGGGCCTGGTCCACATGGACGCGGCGGCCGAGCCGGTGCCCATCAACGTGCGCCTGCCCCTGGCCGACCGTTCCGACCCCCAGAGCTTCGGCGACCTCTACATCGGCAGCCGCGCGGGCGCCCTGATTCCCCTGTCGGACGTGATCAAGGTGGAAACGGACGTCAACCAGAAGAGCCTCCACCGCAAGGACCTCAAGTCGGTGATCTACGTGACCGCCGACGTGGCCGGGGAGCTGGAATCGCCCGTCTACGGCATCCTGGACATGAACAAGAAGATCGACAAGCTGATCATGCCCGACGGCACCCACATCAAGAAGTTCAACACCGTCCAACCGCAGACCGAGGACGAGTACGCCATGAAGTGGGACGGGGAGTGGCACATCACCTACGAGGTGTTCCGCGACCTTGGCATCAGCTTCGCCGTGGTGCTGGTGATCATCTACCTGCTGATCGTGGGCATGTTCCAGAACTTCACCGTGCCCCTGCTGATGATGATCCCGATCCCCCTGACGCTGGTGGGCATCATCCCCGGACACCTGATGTTCGGCGCCTTCTTCACCGCCACCTCCATGATCGGGGTGATCGCGCTGGCGGGCATCATGGTGCGCAACAGCGTCCTGCTCATCGATTTCATCGAGGCGCGCCTGAATGACGGGCTGGACCTGCAGGACGCGGTCATCGAATCGGGGGCCGTGCGCTTCCTGCCCATCGCCCTGACCGCCGGCACGGTGGTGACCGGTTCGTTCGTCATGGTGTTCGACCCCATCTTCCAGGGGCTGGCCATCAGCCTCATGATGGGTTCGCTCCTGTCGACGGTCCTGACGGTGGTGGTCATCCCCCTGGCGTATTATCTGTACAAGCGATAGATGTATTGGGGTTTTCCTTAATTTTTATGGGGTTTTTTCCTGGGAGGACGCCGACCCTCCCAGGTTTTTTTGACCCCGATCAGGGGCCCGGAATATATCCCACTCAACCAGTTGGAATTCAACAATTAAACCGCATCTATATTCGAAATCAACAACCCGGATGGATGGCTGTTTTTTAACTTTTTAATATTTTTAATGCCTTATTCATATAGATTTTATCCCGTTTATATCTCAATTAATTTCGTTTATCCCTTTTTTATCATTGCCATCCGCCTCTCAATCCTCTACTATTTCTCTGTCGGGGTGGAAAAACAATCCTTTTTTTGAGCACGCGGCTTGTCGGTATCTCCCTCCAATCCCCCACCGACATGCCGTTGGACCGGCTTCGTTATACGAGGCCGGTCCTCTTTATGGGTTAAAGAAATCTCTAGTTGTGATCAGGGGGCCGCATCCAGGGCGGGCAGGTCGACCGGTAGAGCCCCAGCCTGTCGTGGAACTCCAGGTTGTCGGGCGCGGCGGCCACCGCCTTTTCCATCCACTTGACCGCGCGGGCATGAAAACTCCGTCGCTGATAGCACGCCGCAAGCAAGGCCAGCAGATCGGGGCGGTTGTCGCTGCGGATCACCGCCCGCAGGGCGCAGGTCGTAGCCTGCGGCAGGCGGATTCCCCCGGCCAGGGCGGTGCGGGCAAAACCCTCCAGGGCCGGCACGTATCCGCGATCCAGTTTGATCATGTGGGAATAGGTTTCCAGGAGGCCGAGGGTATCGGGCAGCTGCTCCTGCAACCCGGTGAGGTTTGCCAGGGATTCCAGGTCGCGCAGCCGAAGGTCGCGGCCCAGATCCTGGCCATCGGCGGGGAACATGGTTTCGGTCCGGCGGATCAGATCCTGCGCTTCATCCGCAGATCCGCTCAAAAATTCGTTGGTCGCGATGATGACCAGCTGCCGGGCCGCTTCGTGCCGCCGGTCCGGACGCGTCAGCGTCAACAGCCGTTCCCGAAATCCCGCCGCTTCGGCGGAACGTCCCGCCCCTTTGCTCCGGTTGAAGGCTTCCATCAGGATCACCGGATCATCCGGGGCGGTCTCCAACCGGGCCAGGAATTCCCGTTCACCGCTCAACGATCGCTTCCACTGCCGAACCCGAGCCAGAAACGTATCGGCGGAAACGAAGCCCGTAAAGCTTCCCCAGCGCTGCCCCTCGGAGTCGCAATAAATCAGGGTCGGCAAACGGGTGACCCCGAATTCCTTTTCCAGGGCCTCGGCATCGGGGCGGTCCACATCCACCTTGAGGGTCAGCACGTCAGCCAATTCCCGGATCACCTCGGCCTCGTTGTAGACCATGGCATCCAGGGCCTTGCACGGGCCGCACCAGGAAGCGTGGAAATCGATCAGGATGGGCAGGGAAACCTCGCGGGCCTGCTTCAGGACCTCGGCCCACGGGGCGTCCTCCAGCCAGGGCACGTGCGGTGCCCGGTGGGGCGCAGCCTCCTGCCCGCCGGCCGGGGCGGCCAGGCCCGCGCAGCACAGGATCAAAAAAGCGTATAGATGAAGGGTGCGGCGACCTGCCCCGAATTGATGAGGGCCGCGGGCACGAGCAGGACCAACTCCAGCGGCACCATCCACCACGCGCGGTTGGCGCGGGCGACGCTCCAGACTTCCCGGAGCAGGCGATCGAGGTGCCGCAGGTAAGACATGTTCAGCCATTCGCTTCAATCCAAGGGGAAGACCCCGGCGGCGGCCGCTTCCAGCGGGTCGGAGTCGGGTTGATCCCCTTTTTCCAGGACCAGGTTTTCCAGGACCAGCACATCCATATCCGTGCGCATGAAGCAACGGTAGGCATCCCGGGGTGTGCAGACGATCGGTTCGCCCCGCACGTTGAAACTCGTGTTGATGAGAATGCCATACCCCGCCCGATCCTCAAAGGCCTTGATGAGATTCCAGAAGCGCATGGTGGGGGAGGATTCCTGGCGCCAGGTCATCATTCTCCTTCAGCACGGTCCTTGAGGACGAGGGTTTGACGCAATCTCGACCGGATCGCCGGAAACCGTCAATCGCGTTGCCCCGCCGACGCCCGCAGCATAGTATGGGGGGACCCCCACCAGGAGACGTCATGGAAAGCTGTTGCGGAAGCGCTTCCGACATCCATGTGGCAGCCCTGACCATCTGGGCCGCCATGGGGATCGGTTTGACCACCAGCCTGGGCCACTGCATCGGAATGTGCGGCCCGCTGGTCAGCACCTTCAGCCTCGCCCAAGGCCGCCACGACGGCCGCCTGCGCGCCCTCTTGCCGGCCCTGTTGATCTACCATTTCGGCCGCCTCAACGCCTACGCCGTCATCGGCGTGGCCTTTGGACTGCTGGCCACCGCCGCCCAGGCCACCGGGCCCTCCAACACCGTGCGGGGAACGCTGTTCCTGATCGCCGGAGCCCTGATGGTCGTCATGGGCATGGGTCTGCGCGGTTGGGTGCCCACCGGCCGCATCATCGAAAGCAGTCGCCTGGGGAGGTTCACCGGGGAAAAATTCATGGGACTGGTGGGCACATCCAGCCTGGCCGGTCGCTACTTTCTCGGCGTGGCCAACGGATTTTTGCCCTGCGGCCCCGTCTACGCCATGGCCATTGCGGCCCTCACCGCACCCACGCCTCTCCATGGCGCGGGAACCATGGTAGCCTTCGGCCTGGGGACCATGCCCGTCCTGGTGGCCATCGGCCTGGGGGCCGGACGCCTGGCGCCGGCCCTGCAGCGGAAATTCAATCTGGTGGCATCGTTGCTGGTGATATTTGTCGGGATCGAATTCCTCTTGCGGTCCGGCAAGATGTTCGGAATCGTGGCCGGGATCAAATGGGGATTTTGGCCCGTCTTTTGAGGAAATTCCTAGTGTTTCGCTAGGTTGACTACCGGACAAATTCTCTCTATGTTTCGCACGGTTTTCGGCTACCAACCGGGATAATCCATGACCGCTACGACATTTAACATGCCCCTGCCCGACGATTGGCCGGAGAATTATCGGCACGCTGCCGAAATCGGCCATTGCCTGCATTGCGGGAATTCGTTGGGCCGCTTCTGGAAACCCGAGGACGGCCCCTTCTGCTGTCGCGGGTGCGCCGGTGTGTACGAATTGATCCACCAGGCCGAGCTCGAACGCTACTACGACCTCACCCCCGAAACGACGTCTCCGGCCGTGGACCTGCGACCCGACAGCTTCGGGTGGCTCGAACGACTGCTGGCCGAAAGGGAAGCCGAGATCACCGTGGGCAGCGGCCCTCTGCGCCTGGATCTGGACATCCAGGGGGTCCACTGCGCGGCCTGCGTGTGGCTCATCGAAGAGCTCTTTCGCCGCCAGGACGCCGGCGTCATGATCCGCATCAACCCCACCCTGGGTAAGGTCGAACTGGCCTGGGACCCGGATCGGGGGGACCTCAAGGCCTTTCTGGGCGAGATCGAACGCTTCGGTTACCGGCTGGGCCCCAGCACACGCGGGGTGCGCCGGCACTCGCGCGGCCTCCTGCTGCGCATGGCCATCGCCATCTCCATGGCCCTGAACGTCATGATGTTCAGCCTGAGCTTCTATTTCGGCCTGGCCTACGGAAACCTCTATCACTTCTTCGGTTGGCTCAGCCTGGGCATGGCGACGGTGAGCCTGCTGGCCGGTGGGGGCGTGTTCCTCAAAGGCGCGGCCGCCGGCCTGCGCCGCGGTGTCCTGCACCTGGATGTGCCCATTTCCCTGGGCATGGTCCTGGCCTACGCCGGATCGGTTTACGCCTTTTTGACCGCCGGTCCCGACCACGCGTATTTCGACAGCCTGACCGTTTTCATCGCCCTCATGCTGGTGGGTCGCTGGGCCCAGGAGCACATCCTGGAACGCAACCGCAACAGCTTGCTGGACACGTCCGGGGCGGAGAACCTGACCGTCAAGCGCAAGACCGCCAACGGCGATCTCGAGGCCGTCGCCGCTCCCCGCTTGAATCAGGGCGATGAGCTGTGGATCGCGCCCGGCGACCTGGTTCCGGCCGAGGCCATGCTCATGCGCCGGGGCACCACCGTGAGCATGGACTGGATCACGGGAGAATCCGCCCGCGTGGACTACCTGCCGGGCGACCGGATCCCCGCCGGTGCCTTCAACGCCTCCTCCCACGGTTTTTCAGCCACAGCCATGGAGAATTTCGATACCAGCCGCCTGCAGGACCTGCTGAGCGCGACCACCGTCGCCGACGAGGAATTCCGCCCCCGCTGGTGGCATCGAGTCAGCAGCTGGTATGTCGGAGCCGTCCTGACCGCCGCCGCAGCCGGGTTCGCCATCTGGGTCCCGCAGGATCCGACCCAGGCCATCAAGGTGACCATCGCCATTCTGGTAGTCACTTGCCCCTGCGCCCTCGGCCTGGCAACCCCCCTGGCCGAAGAACTGATCCACGGAGCCCTGCGTCGCGCCGGCGTTTTCCTACGCAAACCGACCTTCCTGGAAAAGGCCCTTGCGGTGCGCAAGATCCTCCTGGACAAGACCGGGACCCTCACCCTGGACCGCCTCGCCCTTGCGCCGCAATCCCGGAGCGTGCTGCTGGATCTGGACCCCCGGGAACAGCGCGTCCTGCTCCACATGACCTCGCGCAGCAACCATCCGGTCAGCGCGTGCCTGGCCCGGGCGCTGCGCTCCGCAGGGGCGGCGGAGAGCGAGGCGAACGGATTTTCCGCCAACACCGCCGAGGACCTGCGCGAAATTCCCGGATCGGGCCTGGAACTCATCCTCGAAGCCGACACCTGGCGCCTGGGCCAACCCGATTTTGCCTGCCCCGGGGAAAAAGAAACGATCGCTTCCTCGGGGACCACGGCGTTTTCCTGCAACGGCGCACTCGTCGCTGCCTTCAGCCTGCAGGAAGACCTCAAGAAAGACGCACCGGACGAGGTGGAACGCCTGCATGCGGCCGGTTACCGGATATTCCTGCTCAGCGGCGACCGGCAGGACAAGGTCGACCGTGCGGCCGCCGAGCTGGGCATCCCCCAGGATTGCGCCTGGGGTGGGCTCACCCCGGAGGCCAAGGCCGAACTCGTGCGCCGGCTTGATGAGCGGGACACCCTGATGGTCGGCGACGGCCTCAACGACAGCCCCAGCTTCGCCGCCGCCCTGTGCGCCGCCACGCCGGCGGTCGACCGGCCCGTGCTGCCGGGCAAGGCCGACTTCTACTTCCTGGGCGACGGCATCGACGCCATCGGCCGTTCCCTGGCCGCGGCCAAGGATCTGCGCCGAGTTGTGCGGGACAACCTGCTCCTGGCGGTCGTGTACAACCTGGGAGCGGTGGGCCTCTGCCTGGCCGGCCTGGTCACCCCCGTGGTCGCGGCGATCATCATGCCGATCAGCTCGATCTCGGTGGTCTCCCTGACCGCCCTGCGTCTGGCGGGAAGGAGGTTGTCGTGGACATCATAATCGCCCTCGTGTTCATCAGCCTGACTCTGGTCATATCCGGCCTGGTGTTTTTCTTCTCCCGCCTCGTCGATGGCGACTTCGAACACGGCGAACGCCTTTCCCTGCTGCCGCTTGCCGAGGACGACGGGATGCATGAAACGGGACGCAATAAATTGAATGATGACAGTCGAATGGGAATTGGATTAAATGGTGTCGATTCGTCCTCCGTGGACGATTCCCCCGGGTCATGACCCCGGCTCTCCTGTCATGCCGGTCCAACTAGCCGAGGAGGAAGGAACGCCCTATGGAAGCCGTAACCAGCCCCGATACTGGGATGAAGACCGTCGTTTTCGACGATGCTGTCGTCCGCGCCTTTTCCATCGTCACCGTCCTTTGGGGCGTCGTGGCCTTACTGGTGGGCGTCCTGATCGCGTCCCAGCTTTCCTTCTGGCAGGCCAATTTCGGCCTGGAATGGCTGAGCTTCGGCCGCTTGCGCCAGCTGCACACCAACGCGGCCATCTTCGCCTTCGTGGGTAACGGCATGTTCGCGGGAATCTACTATTCGACCCAGCGCCTGCTGAAGGTGCGCATGGCGAGCGACGTCCTCAGCTGGGCCAACTTCTGGGGCTGGCAACTGATAATTGTCCTGGCCGCGGTCACCTATCCCCTGGGCCTGACCCAGGGCAAGGAATACGCCGAGCTGATCTGGCCCATCGACCTGCTGGTGGTGGTGGTCTGGGTGATCTTCGGGGCGAATTTCTTCTGGACCCTGGCCAAGCGCAACGAGAAGAACCTGTACGTTTCGATCTGGTTCTACATCGCGACGATCGTAACCATCGCCGTCCTGTACATCGTCAACAACCTGCAGATTCCCACCAGCCTGACCCACAGCTACTCGATCTACGGCGGCGTCCAGGACGCCCTGGTTCAGTGGTGGTACGGGCACAACGCGGTGGCGTTCTTCCTGACGACCCCGCCCCTCGGGCTGATGTACTACTTCATGGTCAAGGCGGCCGATCGCCCGGTCTATTCGTACCGGCTCTCGGTAGTCCACTTCTGGTCCCTGATCTTCATCTACATCTGGGCCGGCCCCCACCACCTGCTGTACACCGCGCTGCCCGACTGGGCGCAGACCCTGGGCATGATCTTTTCGGTGATGCTGTGGGCCCCCAGCTGGGGCGGCATGCTCAACGGCCTTTTGACCCTACGCGGGGCGTGGGACAAGCTGCGCACCGACCCGGTGATCAAGTTCTTCGTCGTGGCGGTGACCTTCTACGGCATGGCCACCTTCGAAGGCCCCCTGCTGTCCATCAAGAGCGTCAACGCCCTGGCCCACTACACCGACTGGATCATCGGCCACGTCCACGGCGGCGCCCTGGGCTGGAACGGCTTCATGACCTTCGGCATCCTGTACTGGATGTGGCCTCGGCTGTACGGCACCAAGCTCTACTCCAGGAAGCTGGCCGAGGTCCACTTCTGGATCGCCACCGTCGGGATCCTGCTCTACATCGTCTCGATGTGGGTCAGCGGCGTCAGCCAGGGCCTGTTCTGGCGCGCCCTGGACGCCGAGGGCTTCCTCAAGTACCCCGACTTTATCGAGGGCCTGACCAACAGTCTGGCCATGTACCACACGCGGCTGTTGGGCGGCCTCCTGTACTTCTCGAGCATCTTCCTGATGGTCTACAACCTGATCATGACCGCACGGCAGGGCAGCCCCGCCGTGGTGAGCATCCAGGTCCCGGCCCGCAAGACCGAACCCCACGGCGAAAGCGCCTGGGCCCTGTTGACCAGCGCGCCCATGCTGTTCATCACCGCCATCCTGGTGCTGGCCGTCCTCTTCGGCGCCGTCGGCCCCATGGTCAGCCCCGTGGTGCTTTCCCTCTTCATCGTGATCTGCATCGCCGCGCTCATCTCCTACGGGTTGCAGCAGCGCAAGTGGGGCCACTGGTACGGGCTGGTCGAGCGCCACGCCCTGGTCTTCACCATCCTGGCCCTGCTGGCCATCCTGGTGGGCGGCGCCGTGGAGATCATCCCCACCCTGATCAGCAGCAATCAGGTGCCGGTGCAGATCACCGACGAGATGGTGGCGGCGAACCCGGCCCTGGCCGAACAGGCGAAATGGACCCAGAAGCCCTACAGCCCTCTCGAACTCGCCGGGCGTGACGTGTACGTCTCCGAGGGTTGCTATGTGTGCCACAGCCAGATGATCCGGCCCTTCCGGCACGAGGTCCTGCGCTACGGCGACTATTCCCGCATGGAGGAATCCCTCCTGGATCATCCTTTCCAGTGGGGCAGCAAACGCACCGGACCCGACCTGGCCCGCGAAGGCGGCAAGTACGACAGCTTGTGGCACTTCCTGCACCTGATGGGCCCGCGCTCCACCTCGCCCGGATCCATCATGCCGACCTATACCCACTTCAAGACCGAGACCCTCGATGCGGCGACAACCCGGCACCGCATGGAAGTCTTGCGCGTCCTGGGCGTGCCCTACTCCGACGAGGATCTCGACATGGCCGAGCAGCGTTTCCGGAGCCAGGGCGAACTGATCGCGGCCGACCTGGAAGGCAAGGGCGTGACCATTCTCCCGGACAGCAAGCTGGCGGGAGTGATCGCCTATCTCCAGCGTCTGGGTCGCGGGCCGCAACCTGTGCTGGCCCCGCCGGTCACCTCCGCGACCGATGCCGCCGGCGCGCAGCCCCAGCAGGCCGCCCAGACCGCGGCGGGAGACGGGAAGTAGACCATGTTTCAGCAGTACTTCTCCGGCAGCGAACATCTGGTCTGGCCCCTGGTCGGCCTGCTGATCTTCGTCGCCATCTTCGTCATCGTGCTGGCCTTCGTGTTCCTCGGCCTGCGCGACAAGGACAAGCTGCGGGAGATCGCGTCCCTGCCCCTGGCGGACGACGCCGTCCTGCACGAGCCCGTTAACCGGAGAAACCAAGACTTGGGAGGACCGGGCCAATGACCCAGGAAAACCACACACCCCGGGACAACCGGACCCACTACCAGCAGGACTCCGTCATGGGCCACGAGTACGACGGAATCCAGGAGTTCGACAACCGCCTGCCCAACTGGTGGTTGTGGATCATGTGGGGCAGCATGATTTTCGCCCTCTTCTACTGGATCACGTTCCACACGCTGAAGCTGCAGCCCCTGCCGCAGGCACGGTTCGAGCAGGTCATGCTCCAGGCCCAGGAAGACCAGCTGGCCAGGGCGGCCAAGGCGGGCATCACCAACGAGACCCTGGTCATGATGAGCCAGGTGCCGTCGAAGATCACCGAAGGCCATGAACTCTTCGTCAAGCATTGCGTGGCCTGCCATCTGGACAAGGGACAGGGCCTGGTCGGTCCCAACCTGACCGACGGTTACTGGATCCACGGCTGCGAGCCCATGCAGATGCTGAAAGTCATCCAGACCGGAGTCGCCGCCAAGGGCATGCCCGCCTGGATGAACCAGTTGGGCCCCACCCGGACCCAATCGGTCTTGGCCTACGTGCTGACCCTCAGGGACACCAACGTCCCGGGCAAGGAATCCCAGGGAGAACCGTGTGAGTTCAAGTGACACGCAGGATCCGAAACGCCGTCCGGACCTCGACACCGTCTATTCCATCAATCCGGACGGCTCCCGGAACTTCCTCCAGGTGGCCGAGGTCAAGGGTCGCTGGACGACGCGGCGCTATTTCATCTTCGTCCTGCTGATCGCGGTCTATCTGCTCGCCCCGTGGATCACCGTCGGCGGGCATCCCATGGTGCTGATCGACCTACCCCACCGGGCGGCCTATCTCATGGGCGCCTCCTTCACCAACCAGGACTTCCACCTGTTCTTCTTCGTCCTCATCGGCCTGGGCATCGGGTTGTTCGTCGTCACCACGGTGTTCGGCCGGGTGTGGTGCGGCTTCGCCTGCCCCCAGACCGTGTTCATGGAAGGAGTCTACCGCCCCCTGGAGCGCCTGTTCGAGGGGCGGCGCATCGAGCGCATGCGTCGCAACAAGAAGGGCGGACCCGACAAGTGGATCCGCAAGGTCGTCAAACACACCGCATTCCTGTTCCTGGCCTGGAACCTGTCCATCGCCTTCATGTGCTACTTCATCCCCACCCGCCAGATGCTGCGGGACATTCCCTTCTTCCACGGCGACCTGACGCCCCTGGTCTGGAGCATGTTCTGGACCGCGATGCTGTACTTCGACTACAGCTGGTTCCGCGAGCAGACCTGCCTGATCATCTGCCCCTACGGGCGCCTCCAGGCCACCCTCGTGGACTTCGACACCATCGTCATCGGGTACGACGAGCGGCGCGGCGAGCCCCGGCACAAGGGTGTGGAGACCGGCGGCGACTGCATCGACTGCCAGCGCTGCGTGGAAGTCTGCCCCACCGGGATCGATATCCGCAACGGCCTGCAGATGGAGTGCATCGGCTGCACCAACTGCATCGACGCCTGCGACGAGATCATGGACAAAATCGGCAAGCCCCGCGGTCTGATCCGGTTCGATTCCTCCCGCGGCTTCGAGACCGGCAAGTCCCAGCTGCTGCGCCCCCGCTTCTTCATCTACGCCGCCGTCATCCTGGCCCTCTGCGGCCTGTTCGTGAATCGCGCCGCCCAACGGGAGAGCTTCCAGGTCACGATCTTGCGCTCGCAGGGCCTGCCCTTCACATTCCAGGAGGGCAAGATCCGCAACCTCTACTCCATGCATCTGCAGAACAAGTCGACCCAGCGCAGGGTCTACCTCCTGACCGCCGCCCCCGACGCCCTGGCGGATTGCCCCGGCACCGATTTCATCATCCCTCAGGACCGCATCGAGCTGGACCCCCTGTCCGACGTCCCTCTGACCGCGTTTGCGGAGATGCCCCGCACCAGCTATTCTCAACCGGAGAACTTCTCCTTCACGGTCACCGACTCCATCACCGGCGAAACCCAGAACATCAAGGTGCGCTTTCTCGGCCCTTGACCGGGAAGCAGCCTGGGGACACCCATGCGCAAGTGGCTTTACGACAACCCCTGGATCTGGATCGTCGTCTTCCTCGGCTTCCTGGTCGCTTCCAGCGTGGTGGTGCTGGTCATCGCAGAATTGAATAAGCCGGAAATCGTGAAGGTCAAAGAACCACGATCCACCCCGGCGGCGACGTCGTCCTCCCAGGTCCGCTGGTAAACGAATTTCCACTAGGACGGTGATTAGGGCCGCCATACCAGTCGGACGCTGGCAAAGCCCAGGGTCGTGTCGTCCGACTTTTCCCCGTGGCGTTCGGGTTCGTAGCTGGCCAACAGATCCAGCGCCAAACGTGGGGTCAGATTCCAACCCCCCGTCAACCAGATCTTCCAATAGTTGAAGTCGGTAAACCCCGTGCCCGAATAGTCCGACCAAGTTCCATCGGCAGCATCAAATTCCCCATCCTGCCCCCGATACCGACGCCAACCGCTTTCCACCAGCAATGAACCCGACATATCCAGGCCGTAGGACTCCACCCCGGCCAAAACTCCATATTGATCATAGGATTCGGAGTCATCATCGCTGCGCATGATCTCGCCGCTCAGGCCCACCCGCCAACGCACGGCGAGCAAATCGCCCCAGTCATAGCCCAAACGGGCGGAGGTGCGCAGGTAATCGGGAAAGGCGCCCTGGACGAGGTCGTACTTCCAGATCTCGTCCTGCAACTCCAGGAACACGGCGCCTGAGGAGAAGGGCAATTCCAGATCCAGGTCCGTCCAGTGGTTCCAGGCAGGGGAACGGGTTTCCTCGTCCTTGACCGCGCGACGATCGCTGCGCTGATATATCCGCAACCGGGATCCCTCCCACGACCCTTCACAACCGGTAGTGTTGCGATCCAGCCCGGTGGAATCGGGATAGGTGCGACGGGCAAAATGGGCTCCCATGCTCCAGTTTGCTCCGGTCGGCTGACCGTGCCGCATGACCAGGGAGCCGCCCTTTTCCCGTTGATCCAGCTCAAGGGTGGAGGGAACCTGATAGTACAGCCCGCTGGTCCAGGCGCGGGTTTCCAGGGAATAGTCGCCTCCCGCCACGGGATATCCGCGCAGATCCATGCGACCTTCCCCGGAATCGCTGCTGAGTCCGTAAACGGTCTCTTGACGATACTGGCGGGCACGCCCGGAGCAGCTGAAACGCAATCGGGGTGCCCCACTTTCGTCGCACCAGCGGAAATCTCCGTCTATGCGTTCACGGATAAGTTCAGTACCCAGAGAAGACTCGGCAGATAGGAGCCACCGGTGCCGAGAACCACGGCCGGAACGGCCCATCACACTCGTGGTGAAAGTGGCTTCGGCGATCGTTTCGGTGGTGTCGTTTTCGGCAAGTGAGAATGCGTTGGTGAAGACCTCGTAACCCCCGGCAAGGCGTAGGGTCCAGATGTCCTGGTCCGTCGCAGCCGACGCCAAGGAACTCCCGACCAAAGGATTTCCCAAGGCCCAGACCCACAGGATAAACGTGAGGGTGACCCGCAATATGTGGCGCAAGGATGCTACCGGGATCGCCTTTCCACCTGGTCAAGCAGGTCGTGAGCCAACTTGATCTGACGCAGCGCCATCAAGGGCCGCCCATCCTCCAACATGGCCTGGGCCGACCGCCGATGCTCCCGCGCCCCCGACATCAGGTCGACCAGGGCTGCGTCCAGGTCTGGGGGAATACGGCTCTCGCGAGCGTCCCAGTTTTCAATCTGACGTTGTGCGACCTCAGCCGGGTCATCGGGTCCCATCGGCCCCAACATGGCCTTCTCGATGAGATCACGGGCCAGTTCGCCGGTTTTCAGTGCCCGGCCGGGCATACCCCGCGATTGGAAATCCCGTGCCCGGTCCAGGGCCGATTCCGCGTCTTTCAGCAGGGAGAGGGAGCGCGCCGATGCGCCGGGACCCAACATTTCCCGCGCCCGGTCCAACCTGTCGGCCGTATGCGACAACAGGGCATCCAGATTCTCAGGGACGGGCCCCACGCCCAACAACCCGGCTGCCCGATTCTGAAGGGTTTCCACTTGCTCCAGAATGCGACATGCCTGACGCGCGTCGCCCTGGGTGTATTGTTCGTGGGCACGAATATCCTGGTCTTCCGCCCGAACCAGGAGGTCCAGGGCCATCTGATTCCGTCCCTCCTGGGCTTTGTCCTGCAGATCCTCGCGCCGCCGGGCAAACCGCTCCGACAGGAGCTGAAAACGCTCGCTGAACACCAATGCCTCCCGGGCAAGGCGTGCGGCATGGAAAGTCGCAGCGCGGGCGCGCCGAGATGTCGAAAGGGTCACCGCCAAGTGGTCCTGGGTCAGCATGGACTGACTTCTGCTATGCAGCCGGGTGGCTTCGCCCAGGACCCGCCGCGCCCTGAGGCTGCCGCTGTCCCGAACGATTTCCCCGGCCCAGTCCAACAAAGCACCGGTCTGATCGATGAAGTCCTCCACCGTCCCCCGATCCACGCTTTGTCCCCGTGCGGATCCTAACGGCAACGACACAGCCAGAAGCACTGCCGCCAAAAAAGGTAGCCCCAGCTGAAATCGGGGAATTGGAGAATGGGAATACACGATGCTTCTTTCTCTCAACTTGGCTGTCACGGGCATACCCCTTCACCGACTGAGCAGACTCCGTGCCAGGTCGGCCCTGGAGTTTGTCGATCTCCAAAGCGGTTACACCACAATACATTAGAAAAATCTACAAAACTCCAGCAGAGGTCACGAATCAGTCGTGCGGTCATGGTGTGGACCTCCAGGTTCACTTCTGCACTTCCAAGCCCAACAGCTTGAGCCGGGAATACAGTGTCCTGCGGGTGATCCCCAGCAGTTTCGCCGCCTCACTCTTGTTGCCCCCGCTTCGGGCAAGGGCCAAACGGATGAGCTCACGCGCGTTGTTGTCCAGATCCAAGCTGTCCCGAACCGGACCCACCCCACGGTCCCGGGACGGCCCGGCCACATCCAGGAGAATATGCTCGGGGCCGATGGGATGGCTGCCGGCCAGGATATGGGCCCGCTCCAAAAGGTTTCGCAGCTCGCGGACGTTGCCCGGCCACCGATGGCACTCCAACCGCTGGATGATCGCTGGATCCAGGGTCGCTTCGTGGCGCCCCAAAGCGGACAGGAAGTGGGTCGCCAGGAGAAAAATATCCTGTGTTCGTTCCCGCAATGGCGGCACGTCCAGCGGAAACACCAGGAGGCGATAATAGAGATCTTCCCGGAAATCGCCCGCGACGATGGCATCTTCCAGGGGCCGATTGGTGGCCGCAAGGATGCGAACATCCACCGCCCGTTCGCGCGGGTCACCCACGCGATTGATCTTCTTCTCTTCCAGAACCCGCAGGAGCTTGGCTTGAACCGCAGCACCGGCCTCACCGATTTCGTCGAGAAAGATCGACCCTCCGCACGCCGCCTCGAAGACACCCTCACGATCGGAGTCGGCACCTGTGAATGCACCCTTGCGGTACCCGAACAACTCGCTTTCGAGGAGCGTCTCGCTGATTGCGGCGCAGTTCACCGCGATGAACGGTCCACCATGGCGTGCGCTGGCCCGATGCACAGACCGGGCGGTGACCTCCTTGCCCACCCCACTCTCACCGCGAATCAACACGGTGGTCTCCGATGGGGCGACCTGGGCGATCAGCCGGCGAAGATTAACCGTAGCAGGCGCACCGCCGATCAGGTTGCCGGGGGGGCTGGATGCTGCCAGGACCCTTTTCAGGGCGCGGTTTTCCCGTCCCAGGTGCCCAGCCTCTGCCGCCTTCTCCACCACCTGGGCAACCTCCTGGAAGTTGAATGGTTTGCTCAGGTAGTGGAAAGCGCCTTCCTGCATGGCCTCGACCGCCGAATCGACGTTCCCGTGCGCGGTCAGCAGGATGACCTGGGTGTCCGGATCCTGACTGCGGATCCGGCGTAATATTTCCAGGCCGCCTACGGGAGTCATTTTCAGATCCGTCAACACCACGTCAAAGTGTTCGGCCGCCACCGCCTCCAGAGCTTCGGCTCCGCCACCGCAACCGGTCACGTCGTGCCCACGCGCCTTGAGCGCGGAGGCCAGCAGGGTGACGATTTTCTGCTCGTCATCAACGACCAATACGCGGGGCATGGTCCGCCTCCTTCGGTGAACTCCGGCCATGGGTAGCAAGCGGCAGGGTCAAGACAGCCTCGGCCCCCGGGCCGTCCCGGCGGTTATTCAGGACAAGCGCCCCTCCCATCTCAGCGGCGATCCCCCGAGCCAGGGCCAGTCCCAGACCACTGCCCTTCTCCTTGAGGGTGTGGAAGGGCTGGAACAACTCCTCCGGATCGCCAGGCGGGAGACCCGGTCCGTCGTCCCGCACCCTGAGATGGAGGTAGGCATCGATCACCGTTCCGCTGACCGTGACGATCCCGCCGTCCGGCACCGCTTCACGAGCGTTGAGGACAAGGTTCATCACCGCCTGGCGCAGTCGCAGGGGGTCACCCTCCACCAGTACGTCCGGAATCGGGTCGACCGTCAAGGCCACCCCTGTGGCCCCATTGTCGTCGGCCAGCAACCCGACCGCCTTGGTGACCACCGGGCCGGGTTGGAAAGTCTCGAACTCCGCCTCCGCCTCGGTGCCGAAGGCCAGATAGCGGGACAAAATGCGGTCCAACCGATCCACTTCTTCGGGAATGAAATCGACAACGGGGTCGTCGATGCCCCGGTGTGTCAACACCTCCTGCAAGTGCTGCCCTGCTCCCCGGATAATGCCCAAGGGGTTGCGGATCTCATGCGCGATACCCGCGGTCATCCGCCCCATCGCCGCGAGGTTTTCCTGCCGCAGGATGGATGCTCGGTACCCCTCCAGCGCCCGCTGGATGCGGTAGAGGAAAACCCCCAGCACCACCAGGCAGATCAGGACGGCAGCCCCGGTGGCCCAAGCCGCCCGACGAAGACGAGACAAGGCGGAAAAGAAATCCGGACTACCGCTGGCCGTGACGATGGCCACAAAAATGTCTCCGTCGATCCCGGGCACCGAAAGCATCACCGGCACGTGGGCCGACTTGAGGAAAGCTCCTTGCATGTTGTACAAACGGCTGACGGCCTCGCTGCCGGAGCGTGCGGCGGTAACGGCCGCCTCGTCCATGGCCCAGAAGTCGTTCATCGCCCCGGCCTTGAGAGCACCGGTCGTGGTCAGCAGGACCAGGCCGTCAGGATCGCTGATGGTGATCTCGGCTAACTCCAGCCGTGTTCCCAGATAGTCGATGAGCCCCTGGAGTTCCCTGATGGCGCCCAACTCGGAGGAGTCGCCGAGGGAATAATTGAAAACCGTCTCGGCGTTGACGGCCTCGGCCAGGCTGACCGCAACAGCCAGCAGGCGCTGACCAAGGGCGTCATCGAGCCGCCGGCTTGCACCCTCGTAAAAATTGAAAAGACCCCACCCCACCACCAGGATGATGACCAGGTATACCAAAGCCCCGCCCCACATCCAGGGTCTTCGCCCCCGCTTCCCTTCGTGTCCGGATTTCCTCATTTCGGGACCATAACCGCAGCTTCGAGTGGGGAAAAGCGCGAAACGGCCGGCGGCCCTCCCTGGCCGCCGGCCTACCACCGCTCGGGTGGATCTCAGTTGACCTGGCCCTCGTCGGCGGAGCCGCAAAGGGTGGTCCAACGACCATCGTAGAACCCGCCCGGATAATCGGGGAACGGATAGGCTTGCGCACCGAGCACACCTTCGCGACCCCCCACGGCACTCGTCCATTCGCCGTCGAATCCGGTCAGGGAAATCCCGTCATCCCCAGCGCTCCAGGTGCCTCTGAGAAAGGCCACGAAGCGACCGAGACGACCGATGCGCTTGCCATGGAAAACCTGGTTGCCATCCACGTCGAGACCGTATCCGCAGCGCATGAAACCGTGGATCAGGCCATCCAATCCGTACCACGGCCCGCCGAAGGTGCCGTACTGAACAGCCAGGGTGGTATCGGGCGGCGCGATGTCGTCCCCGTTCAGGTCGAGCAACAGGTTCCAGCGGCCGTGGAGGAATCCCCTGGGACAGGCGTGAACATCACCGGGGCCGTAGCCAACCAAGTGCAGGCTGTTGCCCTCGCCGTCCACCGGGAAGTTGGCGTTCATGCCCAGCAATTCCTCCACCGCGAAGTCACCCTGGTAGGGGCCGGTGCGGATGTGCAGGACGTTGGGCGCCAACCCCTCCGCCAGGTCATCGGGTCGTTCCATGATCTTCAGCACTAGGCCGTCAAAATGGCAATAAGTGTGGGAAATGAATCCCAGCGTCTGACCGTTGATGCGGGGACGAACGAGTTGATCAAACGGCAGTTCGAAACGAATCAGCCGGGTGGCGACCAAAATCCCGCGGTCCATGGAAACGGTTCCGGACCAATCCAACGCGCCGCAATCGATCTGTCGGTCCAGGCTGTCCTGTGGCCCGTGGATCATGCCCCATTCCAACCGCACAAAGGTGAAACGCGGTCGCACGACGCCGTTGGTGTCTGTGGAGTCCGCCACCATGGCCTCCATCTGCATCACCTCGGGATCGTCCAGCATGGGGTCATCGGAGATTTCCATGTCTTCGTTGTAGAGCAGGTCACTGAAAGCCTTGTCATCGAAGGCCACTGCCTCGTTCGAAGCCGTCAACCCGCCGTTGAGGAGGGTGAAATCCATGTTCTCGTAGTCGTCACCGCCGGTTACGGTCTGGCCCGAAGGGGCAGCCGAGTCATTGCTGCAACCGGTCACCGCCAGGATCCCGACCCATGCGGCCAGCGTCAAAAACAATTTGAGGGAATGGGGAATGGGGGTCTTCATCGTGGTCCTCCTGCCAGGGGCTGTGGTCGATTGTCGCCATCGGTTTCACCGGCAGCAGAAGCTGGGCCAAATTTCCAATAACTTTAAACCTTGTTATTTTACAATGTGTTGTAAAATTAAACGATATTTGACTTCTTTCTGTTTTGAACCTGGAGGTACATCGCTGGGCACATCCAGGTACAGAGGAATGGCGTGTGGGCCGGCATCGGTTTTGCGACATCGTACCATTTTCCCCCTTCCCGTTTGGAGGATAAATGATTTCCCACTATCATCCTAGGCTTTTGATACTTGTAAACAGAATGAAATTATGCAAGAATAATGAATAGAGTCTCGCCCAGACGGGATTGATGTCACCTTTGGAGGGAAGGCCACCTGGAATTCCCAGTCGAAAGGCCCGAAAATGAAATTGATCAGGATTATGTCTCTGCTCGCTCTCGTCCTGATGATCTTCGGTTGCAGCCAGGACAACAGCACCACGACACCCAATTCGCTGATTGATGTGCGCACCGACCTTGCGATTGATTCCCCCTCGCAGAATGTGGGATCCGATTTCACCATTGACCCCAAGAGCATTCCCCTGCACGAGGTCGGCCTGCCCGCCCTGTTCGGACCGGACAAGCTCCCTCCGTGCATCACGCTCACCGACGTCTACGGCTTCGTGTGGACCCTCAACATCTCCGGCGGCACGAGCACCGGCACCTGCGTGACGACCAGCTGTGGGACCTACGACGTTCGAGGGACCGGCAAGACCGTCACCGCTTACTACCGCGGCAGCGATGTCAACTGTGCCGATTGGTTCACTTACTACGTGACCACCATCGACAAGCCTTCGCGTACTGCATCCGGCACCTGGACCAATTCCGCCGGCAGCAGCGGCTCTTGGTCGGGCTCCGGAGGCCCCTGCAAATAGTTCGGATTCTTCCTGCCTCGACGAAGGGCCCGGCGTCAGCCGGGCCCTTCTCGTGTTTGGCTATGTTGCCGCGTAGAACACCGCACTTGCCGGGTCATCCAGGCAATTAACCGACTTCGCCAGGGCCTGCTGTCGTTTGGCGAAGCCGGTTAAATTGTCGACCCCCAAAGCCCTCC
>Ga0210044_10001908_pt1 | contig 31613 bp, 21 predicted proteins | sample CryGey13umfilter_2_FD_183959 | JGI IMG/M metagenome (GOLD analysis project Ga0210044, IMG submission 183959) | Groundwater microbial communities from aquifer in Utah, USA - Crystal Geyser 4/9/14 3 um filter (SPAdes) (version 2) | ecosystem: Environmental > Aquatic > Deep subsurface >...
CGCGCCATGATCTCCTGCCGTCGATCGGACCTCCAGATGGAGGCCAGGCTCTCGCTGCGTATGTTGCCAAGAACCGCCTCTCGCCGCCAGTCCATACAGCACAGAACCACATCGCCCGACTGGAGCACTGCAGCCATGTGGTAGGGCATCTGGTCGGCGCAACCCTTGATATTTCGGTGTATTACGCTATATGTGCCGGGGAGATTACCGGCCCGGTTGACGTGCCCCAGCTGGGTGTGGATCCCCTCGATTCCTCGCTCCTCCCAGTACAACACGGCCTCCTCCACCTCCTCGAAGGTCAACAGCTGCCGTACGCCCACCAACCGGATCTCCACCCGCATCTGCGGTCGGAGCTGATCGCGCAGCTCCACGAAACGGGTCACCCGGGCCAGCACGCGCTCGAAGTCTCCTCGACCCGTGAGGCGACGATAGGTCTCGGGCCACATGGCGTGGATGCTGATGCCGATGGTGTCGAGGCCCGCGCCGATGAGCGCCCGCGCCAGTCCCTCGTCCAGCATGCAGCCGTTGGTCCAGATGCACACCGCCGCGGTGGGGTTGTGCTCCTTGGCGAAGTTGCATCGGTCGACGATGCGGGGGTCGGCCAGCGGCTCGTTCATCAGAAACAGGTTGATCGAGCGCAGCTGGGGATGACGACTGCACTCCCGCATCAGCTTGGCGAACAGGGTGAAGCTCATTTCGCCGTGCGTGATCTCTTTGCGCACGGCGGAGTAGGGGCAGAAGATGCAGGCCGCGTTGCAGCGGGACGTGGTCTGCACCATCAGTGATTCAGGAAAGGTGCAGTATGGAAACTGCCGGGTCACCCGCTATCCATTAGCGCGTTTGTGCGTCAGATGCCAGTGTTCCATTGACAGCACGGCATGGGGCATGATGGCTTGAAGACGACAGGAGTCCAAACCACGATGCGCTGGTCCTATCTCGGGCGTGTGGAGTATCGACGGGCGCTGCAGCTGCAGCTTGCCCTTCGCGATGGCGTCGCGCGGGGGACGATGGAAGAGACGCTGCTGCTCCTCGAGCATCCCCCCGTGATCACGCTCGGTCGCTCCGCGGTCCCGGGCAACGTGCTGGTGCCCGAGGTGGAGCGACGGCGACGAGGCGTGGATCTGGTGCAGACCACCCGTGGTGGGGATGTGACGTACCATGGTCCGGGACAGCTGGTGGGCTATCCCGTGCGGGTCGTCGGGCGGGCGGTGCGGGCCCACGTGGAGGGCATGACTCGCGCCATCTGTCGGATTCTGGAGCGGCTTGGAATCGAGAGCTGGTGGACCGACGACCGTCCTGGTGTCTGGACCGAGCGAGGCAAGATCGCAGCGGTGGGCGTGGACGCCCGCGGTGGAATCGCGATCCACGGGTTCGCCCTCAACGTCGACATCCGTCCGGAGGCGTTTCAGATGATCGTACCCTGCGGGCTCCAGGCTCCCGTGACCTCCATCGCCGAGCTCATTGGTCCCCCGGCGCTGGAACCTCTTGCGCGCCAGCTGGCGACGGCTTTGGCGCTCGCATATCAAACCGTGGAGCGCGAGGTGGATCCTTCGGAGCTGCTGGCGTTGACGGAAACGGGAGGTGTGTCGTGCGATCGCTGCTGCTGACCATCGCCGTGCTGTCGGTGGCGGGCTGCCCCAGGAAGTCCGACGATCGACCTCGCCTGAAGCTTCTGGAGCCGGTGGAGGTGGCGGATCGGTCGCGTCCCGACGAGCGCCTGGTGGGGGTGACCGGTGAGGCGGTGGGGGACTGGGTTCTGAGCAAGCTGCGTGGATCTCGCGCGGTGCAGGTGGTCAAGTCCGGAGCGGACACGCGGGAGGCCTATCACCTGAGCATCGAGTTCGGCGTCGGTCATCGTCGCGAGGACGGAGCGAAGAAGGTGATCCTGGTCTCCGCGCGCGGCGAGGTGCCGGGGGATCTGGATCGTGTGATCTTGCAGGCCAGCCTGGTGCGTACGGAGGTGCGGGTCGACCCATTGGTGTTGCGCAAGGCAGTGGAGACCGTGGTGGCCGACATCTTGTTTCAGGCCGAGCTGGCTCGAACCGACGCGACGAGCCTGGTCCGGGCACTGCAACACGAGCGCGACGCGCAGCGTCTGGCGGCCGCCGTGGATATCGCGGCGGTGCGCCGTATCCGCGCCGCCGTGCCGACGCTGATCAAGCTGCTGCGCCACAAGAATGAGATCATCGCGGACCGCGCCATCGGCGCGCTGGTGGCGATTGGCGACCGACGAGCGGTGTCGGCGCTGACCCGGCTGACCCGGTTTCGGAACACGGAGAAGATGGCGAAGATCATCGACGGCATCGGGACGCTGGGAGGGCGAGAGGCGCGCGAGTACCTCGAGCTCGTCGCGTCGGGTCACGAGGATGCGGATATTCGCAACATGGCGGCCGAGGCGCTGGCGCGATTGCGGTCCCATAAATAAAGGGTGACCGTTTCACAGTGTAGCTTTGTGTTCACACTGCAGGCGATGGGACCAATTCACGAGTTGCTTGTGATCTCCATCATTTGAAAATGCAGTGATGGGCGCTATTCTTGGCGCAAGGCTTGCTCATGTCGGGTTCGAATAGACAAGTTGTCCAACACGTCAACTCGGTGTAATCGAGGGAGCAGGTCCCGACACAACGAATGGAGAGGAATAACATGAGGAAGACACTCGTCCCCCTGATTGGAGCGCTCGCACTGCTATTCCTGCTGCCGGATGCGGCAATGGCCCAGCGGTATGGTGGTGGGTATGGCTACGGACCGGCACCCCGGCCGCAGTTCGGATATCGCCATCGCTTCCACGGCTACGTCGGTGGGCAGGTGATGGGGATGGCGATGGTGAACCAGACGCTCGAGACCACCGGACACATCGGTGCGGGCGGTGGTTTTGGCCTGTTTGGCGGCCTGCGCCTCGGTCCGTTCGTGGCCGTCGAGTTGAACTGGACCTACACCGTTCACGACGAGTCCTGGTCGGATTCCCACGGCACGGAATACGCGCTGGATGCCTTGCAGCTCCAGACCCTCACTGGGGATGTGAAGATCCACATCCCCACCCGCGGTCGGTTCGAGCCCTACGTCCAGGGCGGCGCGGGCTTCTGCTTCCTCGGCGTGACGGGCGACTACTACAACGATGGTTACATCTACCAGAGCGGCCCGGCCTGGAACCTGGGCGGCGGCGGCGACTTCTGGTTCAGCCCCTTCTTCACGCTGGGCGGACGTGTGCTCTACCGGGGGATGTACTTCACGGAAGGGGACTACGACAACTACCGGCCTGAGAAGAACGTCGTCCATGGCCTGACGTTCGAGTTCAACGCCGCCCTCCACTTCTAGCACCTGCTCTTACCACTCCTCCGACCGTCACTGTCGTCCCACACGCTGTCAACCAGGTACACTGCTTGCACCGCGGGTTGATATCATGTCAGCGAGACGGGGCCTGTCCCCAACTATCCAGTTGAATCTAGACGGTACTCGGCTATGCTGATGGGAGGGGAATCGTCAACCATGTTGACAGAGGCAGCGGGCACTCCGATCAACGACCGATACCGGGTCCAACGTGTCCTGGGCCAGGGAGCGACGAGCCTGGTCCTCGCCGTCCTCGATCATGGGGACAGGCCCCGGGCCATCAAGGTGCTTCGCCAGGACGTGAGCGAGACGCTGCTTCGGGCGGAGTTCAGCCGTCTGTCCCACATGGCGCATCCGCGCCTGGTGCATGTCCATGATCTCGACCGGTTGCAGCATGATCTCTCCCTGCCGGAAGAGGGCCTGTCCCTCGAGGCGGGCTGTCTCTTTCTGGTGATGGACCTGGTGGATGGGCCCGATCCGGTAAGCCTGATCGGGGACAGGCCCGAGGCCGAGCGTGATGGACTGCTGCGCGGCATCGCCATGGACCTGGCGTTGGCTCTGGCCCACGTTCATGGTCATGGCATCGTCCACCACGACGTGAAGCCGGAGAACGTGCGGATGGATGCCGACGGTCGGGCGGTGTTGCTCGATCTGGGCCTGGCCACCGTGCAACACCCGCGAGGATCCGTGGCCCGCGGCACGTTGCCCTACATGGCTCCGGAAGGGGTCGTGGGCGGGGGCGACCATCGGGTGGATCTGTACAGCATGGGCGCGACGCTGTTCCACCTGGCGACCGGGGCTGCGCCGTTTGACGGCAAGGGAACGCGGCTCATCCGTCGGATCCTCGAGCAGCAACCATCGATGCCCGATCTCCCCTGGCTCTCCTCGTCGATGGAACAGCTGGTCCTGAGGCTACTCCGGAAGGATCCGCTCCGGCGACCTGGATCCGCGCGGACCGTGCTGGCCGAGCTGTACCGCATGGCCGGCGAGCATGATCAGGTGGCCGAGCTCGCGTCCAGCCACGAGCTCCTTCCGCCGGCCTTCGTCGGCCGGGAGTCGGCCATGGAGCAGCTGCACGCGGCGAATACGCGAGGGGGAGTGGTGCTCGTGGTGGGGGATGCGGGCACGGGGAAGACGCGCCTGATCCAGGAGGCCGTGACGCGCGGACGGATCGACGCCGCGGCCGGTCGGGGTCCGGCTCGAGAGCTGCTGATCGGGTCGCTGCGGGAGGCCGTCGCGTCGCTGGCCGGGGAGGGGGCCACCCTGGATCGCTGGATCGAGGGCGAGGATCCGGCGGACACGTCGGCGGGCCTCGCGATGCAGCTGATCGAACGGCTGGAGCGGGAGGCCGGCGCCCGACCGCTGAGCATCGTGTTGCCTCAGGACGCACAATCCGATCCAGTGGCGTGCCGGCTGATGGAGGCGCTGCTGGCGGACGAGGAGGCCACGAGCGACGTACTGGTGGTGGGCGAGACGCACCCGCAGAGCAGCTGGTTGCAGCAGCTGGGTCAGCACGCTCGCCTGGTGCGAATCGACATCGACAACCTGGACCCCGAGCAGACCGCAGACCTGGTGGGATCGATGCTCGGCTCGACACGAACTCCGCCGGAGGTCGCAGCCCAAATCCACGAGCTGAGCAGCGGGAACCCGGCGCTGGTGGTGGAGCTGACCCGGCTGTACAACGACCAGGGGGTCGAGGGGCTGGACCTGGAGCGGGTGGGGCTCGATGAGGTTCTGGCCCGGGACCGGGGCTGGCTCGACGGGGATCAGCGGGCGGTGATGGACGCCCTCGCGGTGTGGGGTGAGTCGGCCAGCGGTGAGGAGCTGGCGCATCTGGTCCATGGTTCCGAGGAGGCGGTATGGGACGCGGTTCATCAGCTGGCGCCCCGGGGGAGGGTCGTGGTCGACGCGGGTGGGGTGCGCCTGCCGAGTCCGGCCCACGTGACCGCCTGGCGTCGCGCCCTGTCCGACCCCGGGCTGCAGCAGACCCTGCACCGGCGGGCGATCCAGCTGCTGGACCCCGATGCCCCCGATCCGCGACGGGCGTATCACATGCTGGCCGCGGGGACCGAGGATGCCTGCGCCGTGGCGCTGGAGCTGGCTCGCGGTCAAGGTGCCACGACGGCGATTCCGTTGCTGGAGCAGGTCGTGTCCCGCACGACTGGTGCTCGGCACGACGAGTCGGCGCTGCTGCTGGCCAGGGCATTCGTCGCCACGGCGCGGTACGACGAGGCGCTGGCGCTGCTCGACGCGAGCCCGCGGCCGGACGATCTGCTGCGGGCCGAGCTGTTGCAGAAGCGTGGCGACTATGCCGATGCCGAACGGCTGCTGCGAGAGCTGATTCCGCGTGAGCGGCTGCCTGGCCGGAGAAAGGCGGCCGCGCTGCTGGCCCGCCTGATGCTCGGGCAAGGTCGCTCCGCCGAGGCGCTGGAGGTGGCACAGGCCCACCTGCCCGTGGACGGAATCGATCCTCCGCTGCAGGAGGCGTGCGGTCTGGCCCAGGTCTACCTCGGACAGCTGGACCAGGCGGAGCAGATCTTCCGCCAGGGGGAACGGGCCCTGCTCGCCTCCGGAGACGATGGTCAGCTGGCGCGGTTTGCCAGCTTCCGAGGCATGGTGGCGCTGTCGGCAGGACACAACGCGGTGGCCGCGGATCACTACCTGCGTGCGGTGACCCTGGCCGAGGGGGTGGGGGATGTTCATGGGCGCACCACCTACCTGGCCAACCTCGGCGCTGTCCAGCTCCAGCTCGGTCGACTGAAGGACGCCCTGCGGCACTTCACGAGGGCGGTTCGCGATCTGTCCCGCCTGGCGCGTACGACGGAGCTGGCCAGCGCGCTGTGCAACCTGGCAAACCTGTTCATGCTCCTCGGAGACCTGGAGGCGGCCGCTCGTACGCTGGCGCGCGCCGCGTCGGAGGCCAGTCGTCTCAACAGTCGGCACACCGCGGGCTTCGTCGCCATGCTCGAGGCGGACCTGTCGCGGCGCAACGGTGACAACGTCGAGGCCGAGCGGCGTTATCGCCAGGCCCTCGCGTGGTTCGTCGAGGTGGGCGCCCTTCGAGAGCAGGTGGACTGTCAGCTGGCGCTCTGCGAGTCGCTGGCCGAGGCCGGACAGGGACCACAGGCTCGCCAGCTGCTGGAGCAGCCGTGGGCGGAGCAGCCCGAGCGCCGGGGTGAGGTTGCGCTGGGGTGGGCTCGACTCGCGCTGTCAGGCGTCGAGCTGGAACGGGGGGACATCGAGCAGGAGCTGGCGCTTCACTGCGAGCGGCTGGAGCAGCAGGGGGCGCGGCAAGCGCTGTGGCGAGCGGCCACGGTGCTGGGTGCGTTGATGGTCCGGCAGGGCCGGACGGCCGCGGCGCGACAGATCCTGCGCCGCGCAGCGGATACCCGGGAGGAGATCGTGAAGCACGCGCCCGATGTGTACCATGAGTCGATGGCTCAGGACCCAGACGCTTCGTTGCTGGGCAAGTGGCAGCAGATGCTCGCCGCGGAGGTGGATCCAGCACAGAGCTCCGCCGTGCTGTACGACCGGCGCTGGGTTCGCCGGATCCTGTCGATCAACAAGCGCCTCAACAGCGAGCTCCGGCTGCCGAACTTGCTCGAGCTGATCCTCGACACCGCCATCGAGCTGACCGAGGCGGAGCGGGGATTTCTGCTGCTGGGGGACAAGGATTCGGAGCTGTCGATCAAGGTCGCGCGAAACATCGATCAGCGCAGCCTCGACGGTGAGGAGCTGTCGCTGAGTCGGTCCATCGCCGAACAGGCGATGCAGAGCGGCGAGCCGGTGGTGGCCATCGATGCGGCCGAGGACCACCGGTTTCAGGAGGCGCTGAGCGTGAGCGATCTGCGTCTGCGGTCGGTGCTGGCCGTACCGCTGCTGCTCAAGGGACGGGCGGTGGGGACGATCTACGTCGACCACCGGCTGCGGCAAGGTGTTTTCGGCGAGGACGAGGTGAGCCTGATGCAGGACATCGCGGAACAGGCCGCCATCGCCATGGACAACGCCAGCCTGCTGGCAGAGAACCAGACAAAGGCCGAGGAGATCGAGCGGCTGAACCACAGGCTTCGTCTGCAGGTCGACGATCAGCAGCAGGAGCTGCTGCAGGTGCGAGAGGAGCTGCGCAGCAGCCGGAAGGCCCTCGAGCTGCGGTACGACTACGCCAACATCATCGGGCAGACGCCGAGGATGCTGGATCTGTTCCGCCTGCTGGATCGCGTGACCGAGACCGATCTCCCGGTGGTGGTCCAGGGTGAGAGCGGCACGGGCAAGGAGTTGGTGGCGCGCGCGATCCACCACAACGGGCCTCGTTGCGACCGGCCGTTCGTCGGCGAGAACTGTGCCGCGATCCCGGAGACGCTGCTGGAGAGCATCCTGTTCGGGCACGTCAAGGGCGCGTTCACCGGCGCCGAGCGCGATCGCAAGGGGCTGTTCGAGGTGGCGTCGGGAGGAACCCTGTTCCTCGACGAGGTGGGGGAGACGAGCCCCGCGATGCAGACCAAGCTGCTGCGGGTGTTGCAGGACGGTGAGCTGAGACGCGTCGGGGGGACCCAGACCATCTCCACCGATGTGCGGGTGATCGCCGCCTCGAATCGCGATCTGACCCAGCTGGTCAAGGACGGCGTGTTTCGCGAGGATCTGTTCTACCGGCTGAATGTGATCCAGATCTGCATCCCGCCGCTGCGAGAGCGCCGTGGGGACATTCCGCTGTTGATGGAGCATTTCCTCGCCAAACACTCCCGCGAACCCGGTCGAAGGGTTCATCCCGAGGCCCTGGCCCTGCTCATGGGCTATGCATGGCCGGGCAACGTACGGGAGCTGGAGAACGAGGTGATGCGGGCGGCGGCTCTGGGTGAGAGCGTGATCGGGCCGGACGATCTGTCACCCCAGATCGCGGCGGCGGTCCCGCTGTCGCTCACCAGCGGCGATGACCTGGATGTGAGAACCCGCGTGGAACATCTGGAGCGGGAGCTGATCCAGCGCGCGATCCAGCAGACAGGCGGGAACAACACCCAGGCGGCGCGATTGCTCGGGTTGAGCCGTTTTGGGCTGCTCAAGAAACTTCAGCGGTATGGGGTGACATCGCGCCCCGCGAAGCGACAACCAAAGTGACTGGAGCCGTCAACTATGTTTACATGTCGACACGAGGGTGGGTTGAAATGTCATACCATTTTTGGCGGTACTGGTCTTGCACCTCCTGAGGCTGGAGGTCGTGCATTGAGGATCCTGACTACATCCCTGCTGCTCGTGTTGGTGGGGGGTTGCGTCACCCCGGTCATCCCGTTGCCGCCGCCCGATCCAACCCGGCTGAGTATCACCGTCGACGCAGCCAAGGGGGAAGTGGTGCTGGTGGGGAAGACCGACAGTCCCCTGGCCGATGTCCTGATCTACCTGTTCAACGTCGAGACCGGGAAGGGCAACATCACCCGGGCGAGCGCCGACGGCAGCTTCATCACCGATCCGCTTCCAGTGGCCGACGGTGGCATGCTGGAGCTGTGGGCTGCCCGCGACGGTGACGACTCACCCAGCAGCGTGCGTTGCCTGGTGGTGAGCTACACGGGGACATTCACGCTGTGCCAGTGACGGTACTGCCAGCTAGAGCAAGATCGACATGCGAGCCAAGACGATCACCTGTCCAGCAGGTGAGGTCGAATCATTCGAGCCTGGTCAGATCGTCGAGTTCGACCCCGAAGCATGTGGACCATGCCAGCTCCGAAACAAGTGCACCTACTCCGCCTCCGGAGGCCGGACCATCCGTATCGCCGAAGATGAGCGCCGAAGATGAGCAACGCCAGCATCGATTGAGGAAGCTCGCGTCCACCAAGAGCGGTCGCGAGCGCCTGCGGAAGCGCACAGGCATCGAGCACCGCCTCGCACACACCGCTGCACGGGAAGGGACCGAAGGCGCGTTACCGCGGGACGAGGAACAACCTCTACGTGCGCCGTGCGGCGGTCATCCAGAACCTCGAGACCATACAGCGGAAGGCTGCGTAGCCATGCTGGTTTCAACCTGTTCGGTGCTCTACTAGGGGGTGATCTCGACGGTGGTCGGCAGGAAGAAGGTGAAGTTGATGCCGACGAACCAGTGGTTTGAGAACTGCTTGTCGTCCTTGTCGATCTTGATCCGCTTCTCGTTCAGCTCGGTGTCGGTCAGCCCACGGGTGATGTCGCCACCCGACTCGTTGTCCGAGAACGCGATGTCCCGGATCTCGAGGCCGGTCGAGAAGTACTTCGTGAAGAACATGTGCATCCCGAAGCCCCAGGCCGGACCGACGCGGAAGCCCTGCGACACGTTGTCGATGTCGGACTCCCCCTCGTACTTGTTGGCCATCAGCGCCATTCCGAGACCGGCGAAAACGTAGAAATCGTAGGCAAAGAACAGCTTGGAGAACAGGCCGATCTTGCCCGAGATGGGGGTGAAGATGGCGCGGATGTCACCCGCGAGGCGAACGTCGGAGAAGTGCTTGGTGTGCTCTTCCCACAATGTCGGGCTCTTCGCCGGGTCGCTGGGGTCGCTGGCCGGTCCGACGCATGTGCCGTCGCACTGGTTCTTCAGCTCGTTGGTGAGACCGGAGTTGTAGCTGATCCCATACGCAAAATCGGCTCCGAACGAGAGCCAGTCGTTGAGGTGGTACTCGAGCTTCGCCCCGACGAGGATGGCCTGCCGCAGCGCCCGGTTGATGGAGAAGCCAAAGGAGGGTCCAATCTCGAACCGTCCCTTGCGCATCTCGTAGCGATGGCGGATCTCGGGTTGCCCCTCCAGCGGGCTCTTTCGCTCCTCCGCCGTCGCGGTTGCAGAGACGAGAACCAGCCCAAGACAGGTAACAAGTCGTGCGTTTGTCCGCATGGTCGTGGGCTCCTACCTGAAGGTGGTGTACTTGAAATCCGTCGGGAGGAAGAAGCTGAACCCGATGTTGAACATCATGTTGTTGACGATGTCGATCTTGGCCCTGCTCTTGGCGTAGTCGGCCTCCTCCTCGCCGGTGCAGGTGATGTTGTTGTCCGGGCACCCTCGGCTGGACGGCTCGAACTTGTCGAGCATGATGTAGCTGCGAAAGGCCACCTGGATCGCCATCCACCGCGTGAGGAACAGCCGCCCGCCCAGTCCGAGTGGGAAGGTCAGGGTGGTGTTGTTCTTGAACGGATCGAAGCGGTAGTCGCGCGGGATGACCTCGGTGCCGCTGAGACCCACGCCCGCCGTGGCGAAGACTTCGAAGTGCAAGATCTTCCGGTTGAAGAGCGTGAACTTGCCGTAGATCGGGACGTAGGCGAAGTTGAGAGCGGTGGTGTACTTGTACTTGTTGAGGCTGGGCACCCGGTGGAAGTGGTATCGGGTGTAAAACTCCTGGTCGAGGATGTTCTTGAAGTAGTACATCCCCGATACCCCGATGCTCAGGATGTCGGTGAGGAAGTAGTTGACCTCGCCACCCAGCGCGAAGTGCTGGATCACGTTGTCATTCATCGTCATCGCGAAGAACGGAGTCAGCTCGACTCGGTTCCGCTTGAGGAACGGCTTGCGCGGGATGACCACGATGTCCTTCCAGGTTTCCGGGCTTTCCTTGCCGATCGCTCCCTTGGTCAGGATAGGCGTGGTGGGGGCGACATCTGCTGCCTTGGGCTTGAGCAGATCGTCAGTGGGCGGAGCAGCCGTGGGCTCGGCGGGAAGGCCGTCACCTCCTTCGGGTGTTCCCTCCGGAGTCTCCGTCGGAGTTGCCTCCTCCCCCTCTGGTTCTTCCTGTGCATACACGGGGATAGCCAGAGCCAGCACCAGAACCCAACTGACAGCAGCAGCGGTGCATTGTCGTATCGTCATGCCAACCTCATGGTCGCCGGTTCACGTAAAACAGTAGAAGTTACAACGGGTTGGACCAGTTTCAGCAAGCTGCGGGCCACTATAGCACACCGATTTCTCAAGGATCAACTTATATTCCGGTCCACCACTGGGTGTACCAGCTGGGTACTGGCCCGCACCCTACCAGGAGTACAGTCCGATTTCCACCAGTTAGTGTCCGGATGCAACACTGGTGGCTCATTCCTCGCCCGCCCCCTCGTACATCGCCTGGATGAAGGCCTCGGGCTCGAACGCTCGCAGATCCTCCACCTTTTCTCCGATTCCGATGAAGCGGACCGGGATGCTGAGCTCGTTGCAGATCCCGAGCACCACGCCCCCCTTGGCCGTCCCATCCAGTTTGGTGAGGATCAGGCCCGATATCTCCATCGCTTCCTGGAATAGCGTGGCCTGGGCGATGGCGTTCTGGCCCATGGTCGCGTCCAGCACCAGAAGGGTCTCGTGCGGGGCGCCGTCCACCCACTTGTCGATGGAGCGACGAACCTTCTGCAGCTCCTCCATCAGATTGGCCTTGGTGTGGAGCCGACCGGCGGTGTCCGCGATCACGACGTCGACCCCCGTCTCATGGGCCCGCTTGAGGGCGTCGACAATGACCGACGAGGGGTCGGCTTCTTCCCTGGATGGCTTGACGATCTCGGCGCCGGATCGGTCGGCCCAGATCGCCAGCTGCTCCACGGCGGCGGCCCGAAAGGTGTCGGCAGCGGCGAGCAGCACCGAATGCCCTTCGTCTCGCAGCCGCGCGGCGAGCTTGCCGATGGTGGTGGTCTTCCCGGTACCGTTGACCCCGATGACGAGGATCACGAACGGCTTGACGCCGGGCGTGATCGTGATCGCTCCGAAGCCGGGTTGACTGACCATCTCGGCCGAGCGCTTTCGGATCCGGTCCCAGATCGCGTCCACGTCGGACAGCCGCTTCTTGTCCAGCTCCTTGCGCAGGGTGTCGATCAGCTCCTGGGACGTACGCACGCCGATATCTGCGGTGAACAGCACCTCTTCGACCTGGTCCAGCAGGCCCGCGTCGATCTCGCGTTTCCCACGGAACAGCCCACCGAGGCGGGCGATGAAGCCGCCTCGGGTCTTGGCCAGTCCCTGCTTCAGACGCGCTGCCTCGTCCCTGGAAGGCGGTCGTGGTGCTTCGGGCTCCGCGGGCTCCTCACCGGGCTCCTCCGGCTCCTCGGCGGGCTTCGCACCAGCGGGCTCCTTCGCGAGCTGTGCTGCCTCGTCGGTGTCGGGTTCCTCCGGTTCGTCCTCCAGCGCCAGGGGGGCCTGCATCTGGCGGATGGCCTGGATCACCAGCACCAGGAACGCGAGCGCCAGGGCACCGAAGATGATCGTGCTCAGATCCATGGCCTGCGACTATAGGCGGGCGGGCTCTGGATCTGCAAGGGCCGAGGCCACACCTGGGTCCGGCGACCTAGCGCAGCTCGAATCGCGCCACCACCGGGTAGTGGTCCGATGCCACGGTGTACACCTGTGAGTGGTCGGCCTTGACCGTCCCCTGGAGCAGGTCGGCCGTCAGGCCTGGCGCGGTGATGATGTAGTCCAGCTGGGTCTTCTTGAACGTGTAGCGCTGGGCCGCCGGAATCAGCGTCAGCAGGTCGGTGAGGCCGGGAGCCCCATCGAGGATCAGCTTGACGGTCTTGCTCTCCGGTGTGTCGTTCAGATCACCCACCACGGCGAGGTTCGTGTCGGGGTGGTTCTTGAGCCTGTCGTCGACGATCTGGCGCACGCGCTGGGCCTGCGCCAGGCGCCGGTCGATGGCCTCCTGGGTGCCGTCCGTGGCGCGGAGGTGGTTGATCAGCAGCACCAGCTGGCGGCCGGCCGCGGCGTCGATGGTGACCTCGAGACAGTCGCGACTGAAGCCGTAGGTCCTGGTGTCTCCGTCCACCCCGACGAAGCGGTCCATGACGTGGCTCGCCGCCTTGGGCACCGGGAAGCGCGACAGCAGCGCCACGTCGATCCCGCGGATGTCGTTGCCCTCGATCAACCGCACGTGGGCATAGCCCAGGGCGCTCAGCTCCTGCTGGTTCAGGCGATCGAGCAGCTGCTTGTTCTCCACCTCCTGCAGCGCCAGCACGTCGGCCTTGAGCTGGCGCAGCGCCTTGCCCAGCGCCGTGATCTTGGCCTGAACCTGGGCCGCCGTTGGTACATCGTCGGAGTGGCTCGCGTCGTCGAACTCGTCGAAGAAGTTCTCCACGTTGAAGGTGGCCAGCGTGAGGGTCACGGGGGGGGCGACGGTGATGTCGTGCTCGACGAAGGCCTCGGGCAGCGAGGTGTCAGGCAGGATCGGATGGTCCGGGTTGGGGCCGGGCGCGTCCGGGTTGGCGAAACCATCGTCGGAGCAGGCTCCGAGCAGAGGGACGAGCAGGAGGCAGAGGAGAGGATGATGCATCACCCGTCAAGGTAACCCCCGGCGCAGCGACAGGCAACCGGTGGGCTGTCCGGGCGGCTACAGCACGAGGCAGATGGCGAGGACCTGGTCGCCGAGATCCGCGGGCTTCGCGTTCTCGATCGTGAGCACCGAGCTGGAGGCCGCGCAGCTCTGGCTCGAAACCACGCTGAAGCACGCGGTGGTGCTTGTCGCGGTGCAGGCCGGGATCTGTCCGGCCTTGGATCCCATCACGACGCAGTCGGACTGGGAACCGGCCGTCAGCGGATCGACGTCTGCCGGATCGTAGGGCAGGCACCAGCTGGTGAGGATCTTGGTCGTGAGCAGATCGCCGAGGAAGGACAGGGCCGGGCTGAAGTCCGAGGAGCAGATGTTCACCGGGGTGGACGCGCCGCTTCCGTCCTTGCCGGTGTTGAAGTACCCGGCGCTGCCCATGGCGTCGGTCAGCGCCTTGATGCGGATCGCCGGCGCCGCCTTGCCCTGGGCCGACTGGCAGCTGGGCTGGAGCGTGGGGTTCGGTCCGTCCACCCCCACCGCCACCGGCTGGTCCGGCCCGGCGATGGCGGCCAGCACCATGCGCCCGGCCGGCTTGAGGCCGAGGAAGTACTTGCTGTAGTCATCCACCTTGTGCAGCCAGTCGTAGTCCGGCTGGCAGCTCTGGCGGGGTCCGATCTGGGTCCGGTCGTTGATGTCGCACTTCACGCCAAACTCGAAGCAGCGGAAGGAGGTCAGGGGCCCCAGGGGATTGGTGGGCATGGACTGGCTCGGGTCGTAGAGCTCGGGCTTCTGCGCCGAGCAGTCGTCCTCGTCGGTGATCAGCACCACGGCCAGCGCGGCGTTCTGGCGCACGAAGCCGGGGTTGACGTTGAGCTTCGGGTCCAGCGCCCGCCGGGCGGACTCCAGCGTGTTCTCGAAGCCGCAGCCCCCCGTGCCGATCTGGGCGATGCAGGAGAAGGCGCTGGCGACGTCACCGCCCGGGACGTTGGCGGCCCCGCCGACCTTCGAGATCCAGGGGTCGGAGGGCGGGGTGCAGCCCGCCACCATCACCTTGTTCCACAGCTTGCCGCCGTCGCCCCCCGCGGTCTCGCAGGAAGGCAGCCCGTAGGCGCCGGCGCCCAGGTCGGAGGAGACCACGCCCACGTGGTAGTCCAGGCCGGCCTGATCCAGCTTCTGCATCAGCTTGGGGAAGTTCTGGGCCAGGTTCTGCTGCTCCTCGGCCATGGAGTTGGAGTTGTCCACCACGAACAGCACATCCACGTCCTTGATCTGCTGCTGCTGGGTGCTGACGGTGGCCCCGGCGAGCTTGAGGTCGGCCAGCACGTAGGTCCCGGTCTGGGCGATCTTCGCGGTGAGGGAGGCCGCCGCCGTGTCCTGGCTCACGAGCAACGTGGCGCCCAGCTTTCCGCCCTCCAGGACCTGGATCGCGCGCAGCCAGGCGGTGTCGCTGGAGGGCAGGTTCTTCGCGTCGTACAGGATGGTGAGCTTCGCCGGCTTCTGGAACGTGATCCCCGCCGGACCGATCTGCACCAGGGTGCCGGGGACAGCCCCGGTGGGGAGCGTGGTCCCCGCGGGCTTGGTGATGGAGATCTTGGTCTCCTTGTCCAGCGCCCCCGCGGGCAGCTGGAGCATGGCGGACGAGTCGTCGAGCTCTACCGTTCCGCCCGATGGACCGATGAGCACCTCCCCCACCGGGCGTCGATCGGAGGCGCAGGCCGTCAACAGTACGATGCCGGCGACCATCATGGTCCTGCTGGTTCCACGAAGCATCTGTGTTCTCCTTGGCTGGTCGATGAGTTGTTCAAGAATCCATACGCCGGCCGGTGGGGCGAGGGACAAAGAATCGCGCCCCGGCGTCATCGGGCGCCACAGGGGGAGAAGATCGTCTTCTCGGCGATCTGCTGGGCCATGCTGGACAGCGCCCCGCCGAGGTTGTCGACGCAGATGGTCTCGAACGCGCTCTGGGGGCTGAGCCGATCCGTCACCGCCCGCAGCCGGATGGCCGGGACGGCCGAGGTGGATGCGGTCTGACACGACGGTTCGAGCACCGGGTTGCCCCCCGCGAGACCCACCGCCACTTTGGACGTGGGTCCGGCGATGGCGCCGAAGAACACCTGCCCCGGGGCGCGGCCCTGCTGCAGCTGCGTGACGAAGGCGTCCACGTCCAGCAGGTAGCCGCCCTGGCGCGGGACGCACCCCTGCCGCGGCCCCTGCGTTTCGCGGTCGTCGATGTCGCACGTCACGCCGAACTCGAAGCAGCGGAACGAGGTCAGGGGCCCCAGGGGATCGGTGAGGCTGGACTGAGACGGATCGTAGAGCTGGGTGTTCACCGCCGTGCAATCGTCCTCGTCGGAGATCACCACCACCGCCAGCGCCGAGCCCTGGCGCGGGAAGCCCGGGTTGCTCACGCCGTCGATGGCGCGCAGCGCCGCCCCCAGCGGCTGCTCGAACCCGCAGCCGCCGGTCCCGAGCTGGACGATGCAGGCGAAGGCGTCGTTGACCATGTCGTCCGGCACGTTGGTCGACGTGCCAACCACGGAGATGAACGGGTCGGCGGGGACGGAACAGCCCGCGATGCGCGGCTTGGTCTGGAGCTTGCCGCCGTCGCCCAGCGCCGTCTCGCACGATGGGATGCCGTAGTTTCCGGCGCCGAGGTCGGTGCTGATCACCCCGACCCTGAGGTCCAGCTTGAGCCCGTAGAGCAGCAGTGTGTTCATGAACGAGGGGAAGGCGCTGGCCAGGCTCTGTTGCTCCTCGGCCATGGAGTTGGAGTTGTCCACCACGAACAGCACGTCGAGCGTGACCTGCGCCGGAACCTGGGTTGGCACCGGGGACAGCGCCACGTCCAGCGGCTCCAGCTGTCCCTCCACGACGCCGACGGTCTGCTGCACACTCTGGTACCCGGTGGTGGAGAACATCAGGCGCCAGTTGCCCTGGTCCAGGTCCTGCAGCAGATAGCGCCCGGCGGCGTCGGTCTGGGAGGCGGTGGCTGGGTTGCCATCTTCCGTGCGCGGAGTGACCAGCACTTCGGACAGGGGTCTGGCGGTGCACAGGTCGGTCACGATGCCACCCACCTCACCGGCCCCCGGCCGCGTGACGGTGTCCGGGGGGATGGGGTCGAGGCAGGCGCACAGACCGAGCGCCAGCACCACGAGGCCGCCGCACCCGGCGCGGTGTTGCCACCGAACCGAGGTTCGGCAGCGATTTCGATCCCAACCAGCATCAGAACCCATAGCCCACCTGTCCCTGCAGGAACGGGCGCAGGAAGACTCGCGCCTGACTCTCGCCCTGGTCGTCGTCCTCGTGCACCAGGTCCATGCCCCAGCCCCCGCCCAGGGCGAACCACACCCCGGCGCCCACGTTCAGCCGCAACCCCCCGGCGAGTCCGACGCGGAACCCGGCGGCGTCACCATTGAGCACGGTCCCCCGCCGCTCCTCCTCGCCCTCGCGCATCAACACCTCCCGCGTGAGCAGCACCATCTGCCATCCGAGGTAGCCTCCGGCGAAGAGCTCGAGCCAGGGCCCCAGGGCCAGGGCGTAGGACGCCTCGAGCTGGAGCGCCAGACGACGCATGTGGAACGGGAGGCCAGTATCGGGCTGGGTGTGGTTCGAGAAGCCGAAGATCGCGCTCCCTCCCACCAGCAGCGGCCAGCGGGCCAGGCGTCGGGCGTAGGTCAGGCTCACCCCCTGGCCCAGTCCCAGCGGCTCGGCCGGCGGCGTGAACAGCCCATAGCCCACGGAGATCAGGTGTGGTCGGGTGCCGGCGGGCTGGGTCGGCAGGCGGGTGGCGACGGTGAGGCCGCTGTTGTACGCCGAAGCCAGGGCGGAGACGACCCGCGGGGTGAAGGGCTGGTCGAAGCCGCTGCTCTGGGCGTCGAACGCCTGCAGCGCGGATTCACCCTGGTCCTCGTCGGGCGGGGCCCCCAGCCCCTCGCCACGGACGACCTGGTCCTTGCCCAGCGAGACCCGCGTGCGGAAGTCGCGTCGCATCAGCCGCACCGCGCCGTGGCCGACCTCGACCGTGGCCTGCAGCCCATCGCCCCCGGGCTGGACCCATACCACGCGGTGGCGGCCCGGAGAGAGCAACAGGCGGGACCACTGGGCCTCGGTCTTGTTCGCCTCGAGCACCAGGTTGCGGCCCTGTGCGTCAAACACCACGAAGTGTCCACCGAGACCGGGCGGGATCTCCACCAGGTCTGTGCGCTGGTTGAGGTTCACCAGCGGCGTGTCAAACCGACCGGCGGGTGGTCGGAACCACGGCTGCTGGCCAGCGATGCGCCGGGTGTGGAACGAGACGAAGGCCGCCAGCTCGCCGTAGCGTATCATGCCGTCGGAGTTGGCGTCGGCGGCGCCGCGCAGCCCGGAGATCAGAACGTGGGAGAAGTAGCCACCCCGGATGTCACGCGCCTCTCCCGCCGGCTTGTCGCTCACGGTGGAGGTGAGCACGCCCATGGGGGAGCGGCCCGAGGTGTGCTCCAGCTTGTCGATCAGCCCGCTGAAGTCCGGCCCCAGCTCGTCGTCGCCGCCCGCCCCTTTCGACACGAACAGGCTCTGGGACTTGCAGGCGTCGATGAACAGCGCATTGAGCGTGGCCTGGGAGTCGCCGAAGGTGCGGTCGAGATCGGTGCCGGTGAACGCCGAGTCGGCCACCTGGGCGCTCTTCTTCTTGAGGAAGAAGTAGCCGCGCTCGCCGTGACCGGAGAAGAAGAAGTAGAGGTGCACGGGACGGTCGGGCTGCTGCTTGCGGATTGTGGCGATCTGGCTCTTGAACAGCCGGATCACCTCCAGCAGACGCTGTCGTGTGGGGGGCAGGAAGGGGGGCGGCGGATCGCCGGTGAGCTGGATCCGGCGCCAGGTGTCCACGTCCAGCTCGGTGAGCAGCGCGACGTTGCGCCGGGTGCTGAGGCGCAGCGCCAGATCGTAGAACCGGAGCGCGTCGTCGTCGGCATAGTGCAGCTGGGGCAGCATCCCCAGCCCGTCGTTGTTGCCCACCACGATGGCGAACACCACCGGAGCCTGGGCCGCGCTGGCGCTGGCGCACACCAGGAGCAGGCCGAGAGCCACCCAGCGCATCAGGGACTCCCCGGGGTCAGCTGCAGCTGCCGCACGACGACGTAGGTCCCCTGACCCAGCCCCAGCTCGTGCAACCGATCTGGCGTCCCGAGCTCCTGCACCCGGGCGTGGATCTGGTCGGCCGACAGCGGCTCCTCGGAGAAGATGGCGCAGACCCACAACGTCCCGGGACGGTGGCGCCGGGCCACCCGAATCGAGCGCGGTATCGCGGTGAATCCCAGTGACTGCTGGATCGCGATGCTCTGGTTCTCCGTGGGGCGGGGGAAGTAGTCCAGGGCCTGTAGCCGGCGATCCAGCCCCAGCACGAACAGATACCGTACGCGGGCGGAGTGGTTGCGGTAGCGGAGCTGGAGGTACTCGTCGAGCCGCACCGGGCTGCCTGCGGTGAGCCGTCGCGGTGCTGGCGGCTGGCGGCTGGCGTCGATGGCGATGACCTCGATGTCCACCAGCGGTGCAATCGCGCCGTCGGCGGCACCCCGGAACTGGACCTCGGGCGGCGAGGGCGGGCCGTGTCGCGGCCAGAGACCGATCCCGGCCAGCAGCCCCGCGGCCAGCGCGGCGGGAGCGAGCCACATCAGCCATCGGCTCCGGGATCCAGCCCGGGCGGAGCGCGGCGCGCCGACGGAGCGCGGAGGAGGTAGCCGCGAGAGAAGCGCCTGCTCCCAGCGCCGGTCCTCGGCGCGGGTGGGGCTGTGTCCCGCCGCGGTGCGCAGCATCGTCGCCGCCAGGTCGAACTCGGCGCGGCACTCCGCGCACTGTCCCAGGTGTTGGTGCAGACGAGCCTGCTGCGCTTCCGTGAGGTCGTTGGCGAAGTGGTCCTCGATCAGACGACGGTATCGGCGGTGCGAACTCATGTGGCGGCCTGCCGCAGCTCGGCGTTGCGCAGGATTCGCGCGAGTAGCTTCTTCTTGAGGTACTTGCAGCGGCGAACCGAGATGGACATCCGTCGCGCCACCTCCTCGTGCGGCATCTCCTCGACGAAGCACAGCGCGAAGAACTCGCGTTGCTCGGGGTCCAGCCGCTGGACGAAGGCATCCAGCTGGCGGCGCAGCCGGGATTGGACCAACGTCCCGAACTGGGAGGCGTCCGACGGCATGTCCATCTCCTCCACCGGGATGGGGACGTCAGGGCGCCGGACCCGGGCCTTGATCAGGTCGATGGCGCGGTTGCGCGCCACCTGCCGGGCCCAGGGGAGCAGTTCGGTGTGCCGGTTGACGTCAAACTGGTGCCGCACGCGGTAGATCTGCAGCCATGCCTCCTGGAACGCCTCCTCCTGGTCGAAGGGGCTGCGAAACAGCCGCTGCACCACATGGAAGATGTCACGGCGCATTAGTTGAAACACCTGGTCAAAAGCGCTCCGTTCCCCGGCGACGAAGCGTGTCACCAGCTCCTGGTCCAGGCCCTGTGGCCGGGGCTCGGAGTCGTCCAGTTTGCCCACCGGACTGCATGTGTCCTCTTCGCGCTTCATCATCGGATACGACGCGGCCAGCCGCCGGGGACAGTTTTTTTCACGACTGGATCTTCTGCGCCAGCGTTCGAGCCCCGGGGAGCACACCCTCCTGCGCCGGCCATCCGGCCCAGTAGGCCTGCTCCAACATCCGGGTCAGCTGCTCCAGGTTCAGCTCGCGCTGGCCGGCCCGACTTCCCACATGGTGCGTCAGCTCCCGCGGCGTCCACCGGGCCCACAGCTGGGCCGCGGGCAGCAGCTCCAGTGCTGCCTCACGATATACCTCCAGCAGCCGAACCCGGACCTCCACCAGGTCCACCCGCACGCTGTGGAGCCCCCCGCGGTGGGGGATGGTGGCGCGAAACGACTCGCTGACGAACCCCGGTTTGCTCACCACCACCCGGTGCACGCCAGCCGGCAGGTCGGCCACCGCGAAGCGTCCCTCGGCGTCGCTCACCAGCTCCACGTGACCCTCGAACACGATGCGAGCGTGTGGGATCGGGCAGTGGTCCACCGGGTTGTAGACCGTGCCGTGGACATCCGTGGCCGGGTTGACCAGCGAACGCAGGCTGGTGCGCGCCATCTGCGCGCCCGACGCGACGGGCTGGAGCGCGGGCTCGCTGGTGACGGTTTCGGTCGCGGGAGCTCGGTGTCGGCGCAGGGTGGGCCAGAAGCGCGAGAGGAGCAGCGCGATCATCACCAGCGCGGTGAAGACCACGGGGATCGCATACAGCCGGGCGGGGATCGGAGTGGGGGGCAGCACCATGACCTGCACCGCGGGGGAGGAGCTCGGGCGTCTGTGGGTGACCGACGGGGTGTAGCTCGCCACGAGGTCCAGTGGCCCGGGCGGGAAGTCTCTCCCCTTGAGGCGGAAGTGGAAGCCGCCGGCGCCGTCGGACAGGGTGGTGGAGATCTGGCGCCCCATGGCCTCGAGGCCGACGGTGGCTCCGGCGATGGCCCCCCCGTCGTCGGACACGGTGCCGGTGAGCTGCATCTCGTCGTCGCTGTGGACCGACGATGCGCTGGCCCGCAACGTGACCTTGACCACGACATACAGCATCAGATCGATCTGGGTCCGGACTGGATTGAACTCCGAGTCTCCGGCGAAGCGCGCAACGAGGGTCTTGGACCCTGGTGCCCCGAAGCGCGCGGTGGGGATCTGGATCGTCGCCTGACCGGTGGGGCCGGTGGTGACCAGGCCGAGGTCGACCCCGGGATCCAGCTCGAGCCGGACCGGCAGGCTCACGTTGCGTCCCTCGGCGCGCGTCATGATCTGGAGCGTGTTCCGCGGCCGGGACAGCGAGAGCTCGCGCTGCATCTCCAGCTGGATCTCCGGCGTCAGCTTGGTGATGTCCATCTCCGTGGGCGGGGGCCGATCCTCGGCGTAGGTCGCATCCCCGGAGAAGTGCGCCTCCAGCCGGTAGGACTCCGCCCCCGACGGCAACTCCACACGGAACTCGCCTTCCGCGTCGGTTGGCACCCGAAACGGCCGGCGGCGGCCGTCGATCATCAGGTTGACCTCGACGGATCTGTCGGCGATGCCCACACCCAGTTCCCGGTCCAGCAGCCGCCCCACCAGGACCACCGCGCGCTCCGTGGGGTAGATGCCGAGGATGCGAATGGAGGTTCTGCCCTTGACCGTGATCTGTGGTGCGGCGCGGCCGGCGCCGGGTGATGACAGCAACCCGACCAGCAGTACGAACAACAGCACGACGGTCCGCAGCGAGGGCTGTGTCGTTGGGGTCAGCATGTGCTGAGGCAGTATACCACCATGGCCGGTCGTTGACGGCGGTGCGAGGCGGCGTGGGCTACCGTCCGCGTGCACCACGCCTCGGCCGTCGCCTGCGGGCCACGAGCGCCAGGAGCAGAGCCAACAGCGCGCCAGATATCCCACACGGGTCGCCGTGCCCCACGGCACAACCCCCATCGCCGCCGCCGCCCTCCAGGCTCACCCCCTCGCGATCCAGGCCGGGTGCTTGCCCGTCGGCAGCGTGCGGCGCGAGGTCCAGGGCCGGACCCACATGGCCGTCGGGAGTGATCGGCGGCCTGGCGTCGGGAGTCGCCGTCCCGCCGTCGGGAGTCGCCGTCCCGCCGCAGTACGGGGCGGGCATGCAGTAGTACTCCCCCTTGCCGCTGATGTCCTTGCAGCAGCCACCGGGAAAGGCGCTGCAGTCACCGACGGTCTTGCAGGCCCGGGAGCAGAACGAGCTGCTCGTGCCGCTGACGCTGATGCAGATCTCGGAGCCCAGGGTCTGGTTGCAGTACCGGGGCGTGTAGGCGAAGCCCGCGCAGGGGTCGCCGAGCTCACCAGGCGGGTCGTGGGTCGGGGGGCCGCTGCCGCAGCTTCCCCCCGACGGTGTGAAGCTCACGGTGAGCGTGTAGGGTCCCGGGTTCTGCATGAACGTGTCGGCCACCACATGGTAGGTCCCGCAATCCACGGCGTGCGTGAAGGTCTTGTCGTTGCGCGCGACGCAGTCGCCGGTGTTCATCGATTCGTAGAGGTGGACGTCGATGTCCACGCCGGGTCCGTTGGAGACGGTGACGGTGAGGTTCCCCGGCTGGGTCAGGCTGAGCTGGTAGATGTACTCGGGCCCCGACTCGTCCTTGGTCGGGGCGGCGCCGCAGCCGTCGAGCACGTCGCTGGCCGACTGGGTGGTGTCCCGGGAGTCGCTGTATGGCAGGGCGCCGATCAGGATGGGGTTGGTCATGGTGCCCGCGGGGTCGCCGGCCGTGGTGCCGGTGATCGTGTTGTAGCGACGCGGCGTGTAGCCGGAGACCTTGGACCAGCCGCCGGTGAGGTCCATCTCGGTGACGAACACGCCGGCCTCGTACCACACCGGATCGCCGCTGGTCAGCGTGTGGCTGTAGAGCACCACGTGCGTCCCGGCGAGGTTCATCACGTCGCCGGCGAGGAGCTGGCTCTGGGGGATGGCCGTGGAGATGTTCTGCAGGGTCGAGGTGCCGTACTTGGTGGATTCGCCCCAGCAGCGGCTGACATAGCCCGAGCAGTCCACTCCTGTGGTGCAGGAGAGTACGCCGTCCGCGGGCTGTGCGCCCGCGCCGTTCCCCTGGGCGATCAGCTGGTCGAACTCGAACAGGGTCGCGTTGCCGCCCCAGTCGTAGGCCACACCCAGATAGTCGCCGGGACTGAAGACGCTCTTGTAGCCGGCGGCACAGGAGGCCGTGACGTTCGCCGACGTGCAGCGCCAGGGGTGGTGGGCATAGGCCTTGGCCAGCGCCAGCACCTGATCGCGGGTGATGCCGCTGGCCGGGACCGCGAGTAGCAGCGCCGTGGTGATGATCGTCGCCCTCATCGCCCTCATCGCCCGGTCTTCCCCTCTGTGTCGACGGTCCACACTGTGACTCGCAGCCCTTCACCCTCCGGTCGGATGTGCGCCAGCCTCGCACCGCACAGGGCCAGCTCCCGTCGGGGCAGGTACGCACCCGCGGGCAACGGCCGGGAGAAGACCACGTCCCCCGAGTCGACGTCCACGCAGACCACCTCCCGCCGGACGTGGAACGATCTGTCACGCCTCTGGTGCCCGCGCTCCAGGCGGACGCAGGCCAGCCGGCCCGCGGTGCCCACGATCCGGGCCGCGAGGATCGGCCCGGAGAACCGGTGTGTCCGGACGACCTGGTCTCGTGCTGCTCGCCGGCGCACCAGGCGAAGCTCCCACACTCCGTGGATCACGCGGGCCTGAACCCCCTCACCGCTGGCCAGGGCGTGCTCGCCGGCGCGCACGCTCTGAAGCACCGCCTCCAGCGGCTGGGGCGCCGATAGGCTCCCCAGGCGGTAACGCTGCTGGTGCACATCCTGGAGCCAGACCTCGCGCGAGGGGCCGAGGGTGACGCCGCGCACCGCGCGTAGTACCCTGGGGACCGGCAGCTCGCCAAGGAGGCCGCCGACGCTGTCGTGGATCCGCACGCGCGCCCGAAGTCGGTCGTGAACGACGAAAGCTTCGTCGGCAGCCGCCAGGTCGTCGGCGCCCGGGGGGGCCGCGGCCAGCACGCGCAGCTCCTGTGCGGTGATGCGCAGCACCCGCTGGTCCAGGTGGTCCAGCAGCAGCACGGCGCCATCCGGCGTCACGGCAACCGCCGTTGGTCCCCTGGCCTGGCGATCGAGGCCGGCCGGACGGAGCGTGACCTGCCCCGGGACCAGCACCCGGGACCAGCCCGGGGCCGCGCCGAGGATTGCGGCGCCTCGTCGAGTGGGCCGCACACCGTCGCCCGCTCCGTCGGTGCAGGCCGCGAGAGCGATCAGCGTCAGCGCCAGGGTGGCAAGTATTCGCATCGTCGCCTCCGGTCGGTTCAACGCGGGCCGAGCAGCGTCGACACTACTAGCTGCTGGAGCGCATCGGGCTTCTTGGGGTCGATGCCCGTGAATCGCCCGCGCAGGACCCCCTCGCGATCGATCACGAACAGCTGGGGCAGCAGCACCGTCTTGCCCTGCATCACATCTCGCCTGGCCGCCACGCCATACGGATCCAGCAGCACATCGAAGGGCAGGGGGGTCTGGCTCAGGAAGCGCTGCAGCTTCTCCTCCCCCTGCTCCTCCTCGAGCAGGGCCACCAGGATCACCTTCAGCCCCTGCCCTCCATGCGTGCGGTGCAGATGGATCAGCTGCTTCAATCCGCGGCGGCACGGCTCGCAGTCGGTGCGAAAGAAGTCCAGCAGCACCACCTGCTTGGGTCGGGCCGGGGTGGCCGGGCCGGGGTGTGCCAGCCCGGCCCGGCTCACCAGCGTTCCCTCACGATTCCTCAGGGAGAATGCCGGCGCGGGGGCGCCAGTGCTGGGTCCTTGCGCCAGGGCGCCCCTGGTGTCGACGACGAATATGGACAGCAGGAGCAACCAGCGCATGGCCTACCAGTGCGCCATCAACGCGATGCGGTAGGGGAAGAGGTCCGCCTGCATCACGTCCTGATCCACGGCCGGGTCGGATCGCATGACCTGCATTGTCTCGTCCTCGGTGCTCGCCGTGAAGATGACGATCCCGAAGCTGCTGGGATCGGTGTTGAGCGTCCGGCCGGCGAGGAGCAGGACCCCCCGCTCCGTGAGCCCCTGCAGGTAGGTGAAGTGCTGGCCGATGATCGACTCCTCCCGGGGTGTCGGACCATCGGGGAGCATCTCGGCTCTCGTGGGTCGGATCCGGTACAGCCAGTGCTGGTCCGCCATGCCGCCTCTCCCTGTTCTGTGGCCCGATCCTATCTCAGGTCAGGCCAGCCCTGTCTACCCTGGAACCACCAGCGACAAGACCACGGGGACAGGCACCTGCCCCCTGGCGTGGTTGACGCTGCTCGCAGGTTGTACACAACTGTTTGCAGACTTACACCCGCGGGCCTGTGTGCCTGGAATCATTCCGCGCCTGTCGCAGAACCTGTGAGCTGGCACACGTATTGCGACGCGGGCGTACGGTTCCACCAAAGGAGAGCTGGATGAAAAGCACGATAGCCCTGCTGACGGGTCTGTTGCTCACCGCGTTCGTTGCGTGTGGGGACGACTTCTCCGGTTTGCCCACCCACCCACAGGAGGCCGATGGCTCGATGGTGTGGCCCGACGCGCAGCCCATCTCTGCCCCGACGCAGCCCTACGAGCCTCCGCAGACCATGTACAGCCACAGCGGGGAGACGCTGTTTCGAATCGACCCCAAGCTGTTGAAGGTCGAGGAGGTGGGGGCCTTCTGGCCCAACGCGCCACACATGACGGACCTGGCGGTGACGCCCGACGGGCAGCTGTATGCCATCTCGAACAACAACCTGTACCAGGTCAACGCGGCCACCGCCGAGGTGAAATGGGTTGCCAAGGTGCCAGGGCAACTGAACGTGGCGTTGACGTTCGACAAGGATGGGACTCTGCTGGCCGCCGACAAGTCTGGAGGGTTCCGGCGGGTGGACCCCAGGACGGGCGAGGCCACCGAGATCGGGACCTATGGCAGCGAGCTTGGCTCCAGCGGGGATCTGGTGGGGCTGCAGGACGGACGGCTGTACGACATCAACGACGTCGGGTCCGCCAAGTATGACAACCAGTTGATCCAGGTCGATCCGGCGACGGGCCAGGCGAAGGTGGTGGGCAACATCGGGTTTCGCATGGTGTGGGGACTTTCGTTCTGGGGCGGGACGCTGTATGGATTCACCCGCGGGGGGGAGTTCGTCTCCATTGATCCGGCCACGGGTCAGGGGAGTTTGATCCAGTCCTGTCCCCAGGAGTTCTGGGGCGCAGCGGTGACGCCCAGAGCGCCCCTGATTCTGGAGTAGCGAGGTCCCCCCCTTTTTGCGGTCAAGAAAGTTGCCCACCGACCCCTACCATCAGATACTCATCGTACCCTGGCCCACAATATGTTGTGGTTTGTCCTTTACATGCGCTATTCTCCTCTGATATAGGTCTCCGCTACTTCGAGCTCCCGTGGGTATGTTCCTGTACTTGTGAAGTCGTAGCCCGCCCGGGTGGAAAGGCAGCATGCGGATCAAGCGCATCGAGCTTCTGGGCTTCAAGTCGTTTTGCGACCGGGTCAGTCTGGATTTTCAGAATGCAGCCACCGGGATAGTCGGCCCCAACGGGTGCGGCAAGTCCAATGTGGTGGATGCGCTGCGCTGGGCCATGGGCGAGCAGAGCGCCCGACACCTCCGTGGCAAGACCATGGAGGACGTGATCTTCAACGGATCGGACAGCCGTGGTCCTTCGGGGTTCGCCGAGGTCTCCATCACGTTTGACAGCGATGGCATGGTTCCGGTGGAATTCATGGCTTTTTCCGAGATCACGGTGACCCGACGCCTTCATCGCGATGGCACCAGCGAATACCTGATCAACAAGATTCCCTCGCGCCTGCGCGACATCACCAACCTGTTCCTTGGCACCGGTGTCGGGACCAAGGCCTACTCCATCATCGAACAGGGCCGCATCGGTCTCATCGTGTCCGCCCGACCGGAGGATCGTCGGCACTTCATCGAGGAGGCGGCCGGCATCACCAAGTACCAGCGGCGCAAGCGGGCGGCGGAACGCAAGATGGACGCCACGCGCCAGAACCTGCTGCGCGTCAGCGACGTGCTGGACGAGATCGGCAAACGCCTCGGCTCACTCCGACGACAGGCGCAGAAGGCAGAGCGCTACAAGCGGTACCGCGACGAGATGAAGGACATCGAGCTGTGGTCCGCGTCTCACCGCATGCTCGAGACGATGGGGGAGCTGCAGTACCAGCAGACGGTGGTGGGCCAGCTGCAGCAGCAGAAGGAGGCGGCGCAGGCCGAGATGGATCATCGCGAGGCGGATCTGGAGGCGGCGCGCCTCAGCGCGATGGAGGTCGAGCGGCAGGTCAACACGCTCAACGAGCACCTCTACGCCCTGGACAACCGGATCAAGCTCGACGAGAACACGATCAAGTTCCACAACCACGAGGCGCAGGAGCTGGAGCAGCGCGCCGAGGATGCGCGCGCCGAGGTGCTGGAGCTTCAACACCAGCTGCAGGCGTCCAACGTCGAGCTGGAGGCCAATCAGTCCGAGGCCACCCGGCTGCAGGAGCTGCGCGGTGACCTCGCGGGACAGGTCTCCGTGCGGGACGAGATCCTCGCCGGCCTGCGCGAGGAGCACGTGGACGTGGCGCGGACGGTGGAGCAGGAGCGGGACAACATCGCCATGGCCGAGCAGACCACGGCGCGTTCGGAGGCCAGCCTGCGGGCCCTGCTCCAGCGCCGTCGGGAGCTGCAGCAGCGCCTCGATCGCCAGCGTGAGGAGCTGGGGCGGCTGCTGGAGCGCATGGGCGCCCTGGCCGCGGCGGAGCAGAATCTGGGGGGCGAGCTCAGCGGTCTGCGGCTCAGCGTGGAGGAGCTGCAGCAGAAGCGCGGCGAGGTCAAGGCCCGGCTGGAGCAGCTGGAAGACGAATCGCGACGGGGCGAGACCGAGCTTGAGGTTGTGCGCACCGAGCTGCACCGCCGGCGGTCGCGGGTCACGTCGCTGAGGGAGATCCAGGAGCGCTACGAGGGGTTCAGCCGCGGCACCCGCGCCATCATGAAGAAGCGCGAGGACCGCAACGACGTCGGGATCCTGGGGCTGGTGGCGGACGTGGTGGACGCCCCCGCGCGCTACGAGACCGCGCTGGAGGCGGTGCTGGGCCAGCGGCTCGGCACCGTCATCGTCGAGGACGATCGGGTCGGGCTGGACGCCATTTCGTATCTCAAGGACAGCGCCGAGGGGCGTTCCAGCTTCATCGCGCGCTGGGTCCACGGTGGGGGCGTGCTGGACAAGGCGCCGGTGGGCTTCGTGTGGGAGCCCGCGCGCGAGGAGCAGGCCCTGGACTGCGGCGGGATGCAGGTGTCCGGCCCCGGCGTGCATGGCCCGATGCTGGGTCTGATCCAGTTCGACCGCGAGTATCGCCAGGTGGCGCAGACCCTGCTGGGCGACGTGGTGGTGGTGGAGTCGCTGGAGCGGGCGCTGGACATGTGGGACACCGTGGAGAGCAAGACCCTGGTGACCCTGGACGGCGAGATCCTGGAGCCGGATGGGACGGTCACGGGTGGATCGCTCGACGCCGAGATGTCCGGCGTGCTGCGCCAGAAGCGCGAGATCAAGGAGCTGGTCGAGATCATCGCCGACCTGGAGCAGCAGTACAAGACGACGCTGGACGCCCACGTGGCGGTGAAGACCGAGATGGCCGGCCTGGAGCAGCTGCTGGAGCAGGTGACCCGTGAAGGGCACGAGGGGGACAAGGACATCATCACGCGCGAGAAGGACCTGAGCCGCGTTACCTCCGAGGTGCAGGCGCTCCAGGCGCGCCAGCAGGAGCTGGAGCAGGAGTCGGAGCAGGTCCGCCAGCGGCTGGACACGCTGGAGCTCGAGGAGGAGCAGCTGCGCGAGGAGATGCTCCAGGCCAGCGATCAGAAGCAGCTGGGCGGCGACATCACGTACTTGCTGGGTCGCGAGGGGACACGGATCTCGCGTCTGGTGGAACAGGCCGCCGCGGCGGTGACGGACCTGAAGGTCGACCTGGCCCAGGCCGACGGCAGCTGGCGCTCGATGCTGGACAACGTCCAGCGCATCCAGCACCAGCAGGCCGACAAGCTGGAGCGCATCGAGCGCCTGGAGCAGAGCAACGCCGACGGGCTGCGTCGCGCGGGGGAGCTCAGGGAACAGGTGGCGCAGCTGGAACGCGAGCTGCAGGGGCTGGTCACGCAGCGCGCCGACTGCCAGGACCATCTACAGCAGGGGCGGGCAGAGTACGAGGCCCGGGTGGCGGAGGTGGGGGAGTTCGAGGTGGAGCTGAAGCGTGTCCGGGGCCAGGTGGGCGAGCTGGGGGTGGAGCTGGGCCGGCTGCAGCTGAAGCTGAGCGAGCTGCAGCTCAATCTGGGACACCTGGAGGAGCAGATCTGGGAGCGCTACCGGGAGCAGCTGCGGCGCGTGGCCGGCGACTACCACATGCGGCTGCCGGTGACGGAGGAGGAGCTGGACCGGCTGAGCAAGCTGCGCGAGCTGATCGACCGCATGGGCGAGATCAACCTCACCGCCATCGAGGAGTACGACGAGCTCAACGAGCGGCACGAGTTCCTCGCCACGCACAAGCAGGATCTGGAGGGGGCGCTGGGGCAGCTGCAGCGCGCGATCCAGAAGATCAACCGTGCGTCCCGCAAACGGTTCAGGGAGACCTTCGATCTGGTCAACTCCAAGTTCCAGGAGGTGTTCCCGCGGCTGTTCAAGGGCGGGCGCGCCCGGCTGGTGCTGACCGACGAGGAGAACCTGCTGGAGTCGGGGGTGGAGATCATCGCTCAGCCTCCGGGCAAGAAGCTGCAGTCCATCGAGCTGCTCTCCGGCGGCGAGAAGGCGCTCACCGCGGTGAGCCTGATCTTCTCCATGTTCCTGGTGAAGCCCACGCCGTTCTGCCTGCTGGACGAGGTGGATGCGCCGCTGGACGAGGCCAACGTCGGGCGCTTCAACCAGCTCGTGCGCGAGACGTCCGAGATCTCGCAGTTCATCCTGATCACGCATAACCGACGGACGATGGAGATCGTCGACCGCCTGTACGGCGTGACGATGGAGGAGCCGGGGATCTCCAAGCTGGTGGCGGTCTCGCTGTCCGCCGCCGCCGCCGCCGCGTGAGTCCGGGCTAGCCCCAATGCCGATCACTTAAGCGTAAGCGGAGGCCGGGCCCATGGCGGCGAGGGTCCGCCGCAGCGTTTACCCCGTCCGCAGCAGCCGCGCCCGGGCCAGCCGCCGCACCAGCACCGCCAGCGCATCCTGCGGCGTGACGCTCAGCACCGGGATCCCGATGTGCTCGATGGAGCGCTGGACCGTCCTGCGCTGACGCCGGGCCCGCAGCGAGTAGATGCTCTGGACCCGACGAGCGTGCGTGGTCTGACCGGGGGACAGGAACGCCGGGGCGAAGGGGGCGATGACGGTGATGCTGTGGCCCCGCCGTCGGGCCAGCCGCAGCGCGTCCAGCACCGCGGGCAGCTCCTCCATCTCCTCCAGGTCGGTGATCAGAACCACCGACTGGGAGTGCCGGGCCGCCGCGGCCGTGGCCAGGGCCAGGGCCATGCCCTTCTCCTTGCCCGAGAGGAACGAGTGCTGGCGATAGGGCAGTTCCAGTCCGTTGAGCCGGCAGAATCGTCGGAGCTGGGCCGTGAATGGGCTGCTGGCCAGGGCCTGCCAGCGCCACGACGAGTTGGCCGGCCCCGTGCGGCTGGCCTGCCACTTGGAGATGAACTGCTTGATCGCCGTGATGCTGTACATCTGTCCCGCGGGCCCCGTGACCAGGTCGGACCACACCGGGTCGAGCCGCGTCGGCGGACGTCCACGCCGCTGGACGTTGACCCCCTCCTGGTACGCCAGGTAGTCCGCGACAGCGGCGAACAGCTCAGCGTCGGTGAGGTCGGTGAGGTCCTCGTCGACGATGGAGTGCAGCTCCATCAGTCGGTCGATGATGCGATACAGCTGCGGATTGCCGTCGCTGGGCTTGACCTGGCTGTAGATCCGATGGTCGAAGGTCAGCAGCCCCACGCGATCCCCGGCCTCCAGCGCCGCGCGGGAGAAACCCGCGCACAGCGCGAGCCCGTAGTCCAGCTTGGATCGGCCGGGTCCTCCACCACGCATGGTGGAGGAGATGTCCAGCAGCAGCCAGTGGGTCACGACGATCTCGCTCTCGAACTCGCGCACCATCAGCTTGCGCATGCGCGCCGTCGCCTTCCAGGCGATGCGCTTGAACGAGTCGCCGGGGATGTGCTCGCGGATCTCGCGCAGGTCGGACCCCAGCCCCGCCTGGCGCACCATCCGCTGCCCCGCTCGTTCATGAAGCGCGCCGGTGCGGGGTGAGAACGGGATCGAGCTGCGTCCCAGTCCAAGCCGGGGGAAGACCTTGATGTTCATCAGGTTGGGGTAGTAGACGTGGAGCGCGAACAGGCCGAATCGATCGCAGATCTGCAGCGCCATGCCGTGGAAGAACCAGTAGCCGGCGGTCAACGGTGTCGCCCCGACCTGGAGCCGGACCTCCTTGTGCGGTGGTAGCACCGTGGACATGCTGTCGTCGTCGAGCTGGATCGACGACGAGGCGA
>Ga0210044_10001909_pt1 | contig 31611 bp, 33 predicted proteins | sample CryGey13umfilter_2_FD_183959 | JGI IMG/M metagenome (GOLD analysis project Ga0210044, IMG submission 183959) | Groundwater microbial communities from aquifer in Utah, USA - Crystal Geyser 4/9/14 3 um filter (SPAdes) (version 2) | ecosystem: Environmental > Aquatic > Deep subsurface >...
GCTTAATCCACAGGTCGCTTTTTGTTTTCTTATTTGATTTTATAAATGAAACTATAGTATTATTTTCGAGCTACTACTATTTAAATACTTAAAATAAAGAAATATGATTGAACATGTGAAAGTTCTAACTGATAGTGCTATTGTTATAAATCGAATTATACAGCTTTTAGATGAAGAAAAAATAACATCAATCGTGAGAGATAACGTTGAATCAGCGAGACTCGCAGGTTTTGGAACTCCTTCAAATAATGTTGAGCTGTATGTACACAAATCTGATGTTGAAAGAGCAGAATTGATTATTAGGCCCTTTATGAAAAAGTACACACAGTAAGATGACGTTTTACAACAGTATTTAAAATTAATGCTTTAATAAATGTTGAATCTAAACTCCGTGCTCGCTTGCAGCACCTGATTGTCCAGCGGACAATCACGCTCGCCCGTTCGCACTGTTTTTATACGAGACGTTGTAGCCAATGATGAAAAAATCGCTTCGTAAGACTAATTTTTCGTAAATTTGAGGTTTACTGCTTGAAATGAAAAAGGACCGAATTTATATTGACACATCTATTGTTGGAGGATATTTTGACATAGAATTTGAATTTGAAACAAAACTTTTGTTTGAACGATTGGAGAATAAGGAGATTATTTTTGTGGTTTCAGACCTAATGGACATTGAACTTGAACGGGCACCCGAGCGAGTTAAAAATTTGTTGTTTAACTATCCAAAGGAGTGTTTTGAACGAGTAAGTTTAACTAAGGAAGCTCAAGAACTCGGACAAATGTACGTAAATGAAAAAGTCGTTGGACAGACGAGCATTGAAGATTGTTATCACATTGCAATGGCAAAGATAAACAACGTGGATGTTTTAGCGAGTTGGAATTTTAGACACATTGTGAATTTTACGAGAATCAAAGGATATAATTCCGTAAATTTAAAGAGCGGATATAACCTTTTAGAAATACGCAACCCTAAAGACCTGATAGAATATGGAAACGAATAAAAGAATAAAAAAAGTAAAGGAATTTGACGCAGTAAAAATGATGCGAGAAATTCGAGACAAGATTAATCTTGAAACAAAAGATATGACTTTTGAAGAGTTGAGAAGGTACATAGACTCAAAACTAACAAATAAGACAAGACTAATCGGACAGTAATCACTACCTACAACACCGGTAACCGTTGCACAAGCCTTTAAATTTTTTACACCATTTTTCTATACAACAAAAAACGGAAGATTTCAAAAGCTTTGTTATTAATGTTGCATTTTCAGCGCATACCCTTTTAAAAATGTTTTCTAGGGTTTATAATGCCTTAAAATAGCTGTTTTTGTGGTAAAAAAATAAGCGGTCAAGAAATCTCCCATTAAATAAAACGGATAGTTTTTTTTGCCTTGCATAGGCATGAAATGACAAAATTTAGGAATTTTATGCAAGGGTTTTGGTATATTTGTTTTAGTAGTTGTGCTACAGGCACTATAGCTATACGTAATATGGTAGAAAGAGCTAAAACTTTACGGTAAACTGACAATAAAGTGCCTTAAAACGCAGCACTTACCATTGCCGAGAACCTTGTAAATAATGGTCTGATTGCGCAAAAAGCAGAAAAATGTTCTAAAAATAAAAAATCAACAAATTCCAGATTTTAAATTGCTCAAAAGGAGAAAATTAGTAATTTGAAACGAACAGGTTTTAGTGAAACCCAGTTTAAACCCTGTGTAAACGGAACCGGAGGAAAAGAAAAAGTAATAAAAAATTTAAACATATGGCACTATCAAAGACAAGAATGGTATTTTAGTAACCCGATAACAGCTTTTTTATCTATTAACGATGACTATATCCATTCTAATTACACTTTCAGTATTACTTTTATTAGCCTATGTTTTTGATATTACTGCTTCTAAAACCAAAATTCCTTCAGTAATTTTACTACTACTTTTAGGGTTTGGTGTAAAGTCGATTGCAGCTTATTTTAACATAAATATTCCTAATTTAAATCCTATTTTACCCATTTTAGGAACAATAGGTTTGATATTAATTGTATTAGAAGGTTCATTAGAATTAGAAATTAACAAAGCAAAGCTGCCTCTGATTTTAAAATCCTCTACTGTTTCTTTATTACCCTTAATTATCATAAGTTGCAGTACTGCCTACTATCTGCATTATCATGATTATATTCCTTTTAAAATTGCTCTGGCAAATGCTATACCTGTTGGTATAATAAGTAGTGCAATTGCCATACCAAGTGCAAAAAACCTATTAAAAAACGAAAGAGAATTTGTTACTTATGAAAGTAGTTTGTCTGATATTTTTGGAGTAATATTTTTTAATTTTATTGCTATAAATGATAATATTAGGGCTCAAACATTTAGCAATTTTACTTTTGAGTTATTGTTGATGTTTGTAATTTCTTTTGTGGCTACTCTTTTGTTGGCAGGTTTTTTAAATAAAATAAAGCACCAAATAAAATTTGTTCCCATGATTATTTTAGTTTTATTGATATATACGGTATCTAAAATATTTCACTTACCTGCACTTATTTTCATTTTAATATTTGGCTTATTTATCGGTAATATAGATGAATTAAGACATTTTAAATTTATTCAAAGATTTCACCCGATAAATTTCAGTAAAGATGTATTTAAATTTAGAGAGATAACTACAGAGTTGGCCTTCTTAATTCGTGCGTTATTTTTTATGTTATTTGGCTTTTTAATAAACATTTCAGATGTTCTAAATTCTGAAACTATTTTATTTGCACTTAGCATTATTTTTGGAATATTTGTAGTCAGATTTTTAATGTTAAAAATATTTAAAGTACGAATAAATCCGTTGTTGTTTATTGCCCCTCGTGGGTTAATTACCATTCTTTTGTTTTTATCAATCCCCTTAAATCAACAAATAAAGCAGGTTGATAAATCCTTAATAACACAGTTAATAATCATATCAGCAATCATAATGATGTTTGGATTAATGCAGTATAAAAAACCTGAAATACAGAAAACAGATGAAAATTCTAAAGTTGGTTAAATATTTTTTTGACAGTTAAAAAGCAGAGGTACTTGTTTTAATAAAAGTTGCAATTTTTTAAAACCAATAGAAATTTTTAAACATGCAACCCCAATTTTTTTTGGGTTTGCTGTTACCAAGCACGCAAACACTTTGATTTGAGGCATTGCGATTTTCACTAAACTGATTGTGAATAAAATTATACGAAAGAAAACGTTTAGGGAAAAACTATGACATCAATTTATTTTCGGGTGGCATAAGAAATCTAACAAAGCAACCTATTTTTTAAGCGGCCAAAAACAAAACCAAAAACTTGTATTCCCACATAAACTTTCTCACTTTTGTAGTACATTATACAAATGGCGAAACTAATTAGTATGCTTGTGCAACACAACACTTTTGAAATAGCCAAATGACGTAAAATGGCATTAACTAGAAAATCACATCAATCATCTTGAAAGACACCCTAAAGCAACAAGGAAAACGCCAGCAATTGGTAAAAATAGTTGAAGCGAAAGGCATTCGTAACGAACAGGTGCTTGCAGCCATAGGCAAAATACCTAGACATTTATTTATTGATTCCGGGTTTGAAGGATATGCTTATGAAGACAAACCTTTTCCTATTGGTGCAGACCAAACCATTTCGCAGCCATACACCGTGGCAAGACAAACGGAACTTCTGGAAGTAAAAAAAGGGGATAAAATAGTAGAAATAGGTACCGGAAGCGGCTATCAAGCTGCCGTGCTTATAGAAATGGGAGCACAAGTGTACACCATAGAACGCCAAAAAGAATTATTTAAAAAAACCAGTTTGTTTTTGCCCAAGATAGGCTACCGACCTAAAAAAATGATTTTTGGTGATGGCTATAAAGGCTTACCGGAATATGCACCTTTTGATGGCATTATCGTTACTGCTGGAGCACCTTTTGTACCAAAGCCTTTAATGGAACAGCTTAAAGTGGGAGGGAAGTTAGTTATTCCTGTTGGCGAAAAAGTACAAATAATGACCGTTTATACCCGAAAATCAGAAAAAGAGTTTGAAAAAAAGGAATATGGTGAGTTTCGGTTTGTGCCGATGCTGGAAGATAAAGTTTAATTTTTAAACCATCCGCAAATTTGCGCCTACTCAATAAAGTTTAAAAATTTAATCCCAAATATAAAGGCTCCTTTGTCGGTACCTTCAAAGAAAGAATGAACATAATCTAATCGTAAAAACCGGAATTTACCAAAACCTAAATTATCAATTCCCACCGAAACTTCGGAATATGGTTTGTTGTCTTTCGTACTCAAAAAATGCCCGCCAACAACCATATTGTAATTTAACTTATTGATTAAAGGTAATTTACCAAGAATAAATCCTTTAAAATCGTGATCTACGTGTGCTTCAAAATAACTTTTGTTAGTGCTTAATGCGTAATATGGCAGTAAATTAAACACATTCGTATAATTTGGAGTAGTGCCCACGCGGGTTTGATTGCCATTAAAATGTTGGAAATCTGCAAAGGAAATAGTTTCTCCATTTAAAAAAGTACCACCTTTTACATTATAATCTAGCTTTCCTTTATTACCAAAATTAATACTTTGTGTAAGTCCTACCTTAAATTGGTCGTAATTATAGGTACTATTAGAAGCTGCAAAACCTTTTTCATATTGAAGATTTAGTGCAGGAAATTTACGGTTACCTAAGTTAAATTTTCCATCAGGATAGGTCATGTATTTTTGCGCGAAAGTAATTTGGGTACTCAGATTCAACTTTATAAGGTCGTGCGCATCAATTGCAGCATTTTCAAAATCAGTAGGATTTAAAGGATTATTAGAAGTATAAGAAACCCCTTTATTTCTAAAAATTACTTGTTGGCTTTGGTTAAAAAGTGGCTGTCTTTTTTCATATCCAAGATTTCCCACAAACCGCAAACCGTTAAAAAACTCCTGTGCATAAGCAACTCTTGCAAAAGTAAGATCGTAAGCTTTTAAATAATTGCGTTCAAAAAACAGACTTGAAATCGTATTGATTACTGGTGAAATGGGTTCAGAAGCATTAAACTGCTGCATTTTGTTTCCGCCGGAAAGCATGAAGGTATTTCGCTTGATGCGGTTGAAGCGTTTAAAAATACTCCCGGTAAATCGTATTCTTTCGTCAGCAAAACCATAATTCACTTTAGAACTTACCGTGAGTATTTGCGTTCTGTTGTCGTCATACCATGCAGAATAAGAAATTCCTGTTCCCACATTCCAACCCTGAAGGGTGTTGAATTGAAAACTGCGGAAAACACCCTCATAATTCAGTCGCCTTTTCTGGTAGGTATTGGCATAGGAATATCCTGTTATTGGCGAAGAAATTTTAAACTTATTGTTTTTACGGTCTATAGAATCTAAATATACTTGCGATTTTCGAAGTTCTTGTATACTATCTTTTTTTATATAATCGGCAATTTCTTCATTGGTTAAAGGCACCGGACGAATGCCGTTCCAAAATAAAGAGTCTTTTTTATTGGCTTCGGGTTCAAAAAAAAGTACTTCATTGGTGAATGATTTTGGAGAAAAATTTGGATTAAAATTATAATTGCTATATACCGCTGTAAATTTTCCATTGCCCTTAAATCCTAAAAAAGCAAAACCAAAGTCAATCGTTTGCGATATTTTTACCCAATTTTTTTCCGCTTCGTCAAAGGTAAAGTTTTGTGTAAAAAGTAGTTTTTCCACCATGGGCACTTGTATGGCATTTCCTGTTGTTGCTAGCTCAATACCATAAATTTGCCAAGAATCTTCTACTATATAAATCGTTCCGTTAAACACCCTATCGTTTTCTCTTTTGGGAGTAACCTGTATTTTATTAATTAGCTGGCTATTTTCATAAAAAACACCTTCTAATTTGTAGTTGTAATAACCAAAAGCATTATTAGCAATAGGCGAAACGATGGCGGCGTTGATTTCTATCGTGTTTTCATAAAAACTAAAATTAGCGTCCTGTGCGCTATTAAAACTAAAACCATTATCCTTGCCACTTACTTTAGAAGCTATGATGCGTTCTTTAAAATTATTGGGTTTTTGGTAGGCAATTTCAGAAATTGTTTCACTTAAATAAATAATTCCGGTTCGGCTGGAATCTAAAGCACCATCAAAATCGCCTATTTCCTGACCTAATATTTTTTCAGGAGCATCTTCTACTCGCCAAATACCACGCGAATAAAAATCGGCTGTAAATTCGTTCGTTTTTTCCAGGTTTACTTTTCTGGCTTGTATAGCATTTTGAATGATGCGATTTGCTGGATTTTCTCCGGAAGAAATAATTACTTCATCTAAACTAACAGATTCTGTTTCTAAGGTAACGTTTAGTGTATAGGAGGATGTATTGGGTATAAACGTTTTTTTAATGGTTTTATAACCTAAAAATTGAAAGATTATGGTTATTTCTTTAGTATCTTTTATTTCTAATTTGTAATTTCCATCGTCGTTGGTGGTGGTGCCGATGTATGAATTTTCAACATATACATTAACAAAAGGAAGTGCTTTGCCTTGGGCATCACTTATTTTACCAACTATCTGGGCTTGTAGATTGAAAGAAAAAACAATTGTAAGAATAAGGAGAAATCTACATTGCATTTATTTTTGATTAAAGGATTTCTTGATTCTACTAAGATTGCGATTGGTATCTCTTTCCTTAATAGCATCGCGTTTGTCATACTCTTTTTTCCCTTTTGCCAAAGAGATGATTAATTTGGCAAGCCCTTTATCGTTTGTAACTAAATTTAAAGGAATAATGGTAAGTCCTGACGTGCGAACTTCTTTTTCTAATTTTTTGAGTTCTCTTTTGTTGAGGAGTAATTTTCGTTCGCTTTTAGGAGCATGATTAAAAAAAGTAGCATGTGAATATTCTTCAACCGTCATGTTAATTACAAAAAGTTCGCCGTTTTGAAACTCACAAAAACTTTCTGCAATAGAAGCCTTTCCTTCTCGAATGGCCTTTATTTCAGTTCCTTTTAAAACGATCCCCGCCGTAAATTTGTCTAAAATTTCATAGGCAAAACGGGCTTTTCGGTTTTTTATATTTACGGTTTTTTGCTGTTTCATCGTATTGCAAAAATAAGATATTTATATCAATAATGTCCTAACAACTGGACTTAGGATTACAGGATTTAGGACTTAAGACAATAAAAAAATTAAAAAACTGAAATCCAAAGTTATTGTAAATTTAATTGTAAGTACTAAGTCGTGAAATCTTATATCAACTTGACTGCTTTTTTTCCATATTCTTTTGCAGATAGGTTATCTTTACGTTTTTAAATATTGAATATGATACGAATTTGTTTGGTTTTCCTTATGGTTTTGTGTTTTTCTTGTAAGGAAAAACCAGTAGTTTTAGATGCGCAGTCCATCATAGATAAAGCGATAGCTGTTGCAGGAGGTGAGCGCTATGATAATGCTGAGATTGACTTTACCTTCCGAAATATTAAATACAAAAGCATTCGCCAAAATGGATTGTTTTCCCTTCAGCGTTTGTTAGCAGACACATTAAACACTGTAGATATTTTGACAAATGACGGTTTTACAAGGTTGCAAAGAAGCGAAAAAGTTGCTCTAGCAGATACTATCGCTTTTAATTATATGGAAAGTGTAAATTCTGTGCATTATTTTGTTCAATTGCCCTACGGACTTAATAATCCGGGAGTGTTTAAAAAACTATTAGGGGAAACCACCATTAAAAATAAAAGGTATTATAAAATGGAGGTTACATTTTCAGAAGATGGAGGAGGTGTAGATTTTCAAGATGTTTTTTTATACTGGATTTCAAAAGAGGATTTTACCGTGGATTATCTGGCATATCAATTTTTTACCGGTAAAGGTGGAATTCGCTTTCGAGAAAGTTATAACCCAAGAGTAATTGAGGGTATTCGATTTGTAGATTATAACAATTATAGACCGAAAGATACCTTAGCAAACCTATATGAAATAGACGTATTGTTTGAAACTAATGCACTAGAATTACTCTCTAAAATTGAAACTGAAAATGTATCGGTGCGACTACTTAAATAGTTAAAATACAAACTATTCTAAAGATAATAGCGTGCTCCAGGTTTTTGTTCCTTGTATAGTTATTATATAAAGATTTCCATTAATGCTGTCTTCAATTTCTTCATATTTTTCCTCCCCTAAAAGATAATTGGTTAGTTTAGGAATAGAATTGCTATGACCAACTATTAAAACCGTTTTTCCTTTAGTAATAGTTTTAAAATCTGATTTGTAAATAGCTTTGGGTTCATAAGATTGTATCTCTATTTTTTTTGAAATTGCAGTTGGAGCTGCTGTTTGTTGTGTTCTTTTAAATGGCGTCGCATAGACTGCATCTAATTCTATTTCTGAAAAAATTGCCGCCCATTTTTTTGCTCTCACAATACCAGTTTCTATTAATTCTGGGTCTTTTTCCTTTGGATTGCTTCTGTCTTTTTCAGCGTGACGAATTAAATAGTATGTAGTTGTATTTTCGTTGTCCATTACTTTCAAAGTGTTTTGTGATTCTTTCATTGCACACGAAAAAAAGAAAATTGGGAGAAGAAAAATAAAGGAATATTTCATAAGTTGCAGTGTTCTAGTTTTTTCAAAGATATTAAATAGGAAGGTTTTAAACTATGTATGATTGTTTTTCTTTAATAATTAATGAACAAAATTAGTATTGAATTTTCTTTTTTCTACTTAACAAAAAATTAATTTATTTTAATATTTACTTAGTAATAAATAAGTGCTTGTCGCCTTAAATTGCGGTATTACTAACGATAAAAACTTTTAATTATGAATGAAGAACAGTTTAAAGGGAAATGGAATCAAGCAAAAGGAAAGTTAAAGCAAAAATATGCAGATTTAACAGATGATGATCTTCTTTATGCCGAAGGTAAATCGGAAGAATTGCTTGGTCGTCTTCAGGAAAAAACCGGGAAGACAAAAGAAGATTTAAAGAAAGAAATTGATAGTTTTTAAATAGTGATGTTTTTTTGATTGTTCGAAAGCTCTGAGATAAACAGGGCTTTCTTTTTTTATGACTTTTTTTTCAGAATATAGAGTACTTGTGAGAAAATGAAAAGCACTTTAATTTTTTGTTTATGAAGTACTTGCAAATCGTTGCCTTTAAAGAGTGCCTCCCATTCTTTTTCGGTTTTATTGGTATGCGGGTGACCAAAGAATTCCATATTTACTAAACTATCCATAGCCCAAGTCAAGTATTTCATCACTTTATTGCTATACACATCTTCTAAAATAAAAACGCGATTTTTTGACACACGAACAGCTTCTTCAAAAACCCGTTCCGGATTAGGGCAATGGTGTAAAACGGTTATGAGCATGCTAACCTCAAAACTATTCGTTTTAAAAGGTAAGGTATTCCCATCATAAACCATGGCAGTAATTTCATGGGTATTTGTTTTGTCCTTTACATCTACTGATGTTACAGAATAACCTGATTTCTGCAAGGCTAAAGAAAACTGGCCGGAACCTGAACCGATGTCCACAATAGTTGCTTTTTCAGGAATAAATTTTTTAAAGAGTTTTAGCTTAGTAATCGCTCTTTTTTTGTCTTTTATTTTTAAAAATGCGTTTATCAAGAGCGTTGTTTTTATGCTAATTCTAAAGCTATGTGTATCATTTCTTCAAAAGTACTTTCTCTTTCTTTGGATGTGGTTTTTTCACCAGTTACTAAGGAATCGGATATGGTTAAGATGGAAAGGGCGTTCACTTTGTGTTTTGCCGCTATGGTATATAAACCGGCACTTTCCATTTCTACACAAAGCACGCCAAATTTCGACCATTTTTTATAGCTTTCAAACTCGTCTTCATAAAATTCGTCACTGGTTAGTACATTGCCTGCTTTGATGACAATGTTTTTTTGTTTGGCTATTTCTACTGCTTTTTGAAAAAGTTCAAAATTAGCAGTGGGGGCAAAATCGGCACCACCAAAACGTAATTCATTTACTCCGGAAGTAGAGGAAGCTGCCATTGCCAAAACAATATCTCTTACTTGAATATACGGTTGATAGGAGCCGGCACTTCCCACACGAATGAGGTTTTTAACGCCATACTCGGTAATTAATTCATTAGCATAAATGGATATTGATGGAACCCCCATGCCTGTTCCCATAGTTGAAATTCTTTTCCCTTTATAGATTCCTGTGTAACCAAGCATTCCTCTCACCTCATTAAAACATATAGGGTTTTCAAAAAAGGTTTCTGCTATCCATTTTGCCCGTAATGGATCTCCTGGGAGTAATATGGTTTCAGCAACTTCTCCTTTTTTTGCGTTGATGTGAATGCTCATTTTTTTATTATAAGTTATAATTTACTCATTAAAAGTAGTAATTGAGTTAGCTTGCATTGCAAAAAAAACTTTTAAAATATAAGTTTTATTTTGTACTTACAATTTCAATTCCCGAGGAAGTGCCAATTCTATCTGCGCCAAGGGCTATATATTTTAAAGCAGTTTTTCTGTCTTTAATTCCTCCGGAAGCTTTTATTTTAGCATTGTTTTTAACAACAGATTTCATTAAAGTTACTGCTTCTATAGTGGCTCCACCTGTTCCAAAACCGGTAGATGTTTTGATGAAATCTGCTTTAGATAATAATGCAAGTTCACTGGCTTTAATAATTTCAGCTTTGTTTAAGTAACAAGTTTCTAGGATAACTTTTAATACCCTATTGCCTATTGCTAATTTTACAGCTTCAATATCTTTCCAAACAGCATCATAATCAGCGCTTTTTAGCCATCCTAAATTCATGACCATGTCAATTTCATCGGCGCCATCTTTTACTGCTTGTTTTGCTTCTTCTACTTTAGCTTTAGTACTCATAGCGCCTAAAGGAAAGCCAATCACACTACAAACTTTAACAGACGATGTGGCTAATTCTTTTTTTGCGAGGGAAACATAACAACTATTAATGCAAACGGCATAAAATTGATATTCTTTAGCTTCCTGACACAGTTTAATAATTTCCTTCTTTGTAGCGGTTGGTTTTAATAAGGTGTGGTCTATGTACGAATTTATTGCAATCATAATACAAATATACCTTTTTTTACAAGGTTTTTTTAGGAGAAACAGCACTTATTCTACAAAAAAAAATCTAATCCGTTTTAGATTAGATTTTTTATAAATTTACTTTGTTTACAATACCGAAGATACTGTGTCCTGATTTCTAAACACTAAATTATCATCGAAAGCATCGAGTAAAATAATACTATCTGTAGTTATTTTTCCTGCGAGAATTTCTTTGGAGAGTTCATTTAAAACTTCCCTTTGAATCACCCGTTTTACGGGTCTAGCACCATATTGAGGATCAAAACCTCTTAGGGCAAGGTGTGCAATTGCTTCATCGGTTGCATCCAAAGTGATGTGTTGTTTAGCTAACATTTTGCTTAACCCTTTTAATTGTAACCCCACAATTTCTTTAATATTGGTTTTGGTCAAGGGTGTAAACATTACGATATCGTCTATTCGGTTTATAAATTCTGGACGAACGCTTTGTTTTAACAAGCCTAAAACTTCCACTTTAGCAGCTTCCATAGCGGTGTCTATGTTTTTTACCGTATCAAATTTTTCTTGAATGATGTGGCTTCCTAAATTAGAGGTCATTATAATAATGGTATTTTTAAAATCTGCCACACGTCCTTTATTATCTGTTAATCGTCCTTCGTCTAATACTTGTAACAAAATATTGAATGTATCCGGATGGGCTTTTTCAATTTCATCTAATAAGACTACAGAGTAAGGGCGACGTCTTACTGCTTCGGTAAGTTGACCGCCTTCTTCATACCCTACATATCCAGGAGGTGCTCCTATTAATCTGCTAACACTGTGGCGTTCTTGGTATTCGCTCATATCAATTCTTGTTATAGCATTTTCATCGTCAAAAAGGTATTCTGCAAGTGCTTTGGCCAACTCGGTTTTACCAACACCTGTGGTTCCCAGGAAAAGAAAAGAACCCAATGGTTTTTTTGGATCTTGTAATCCGGCACGGCTTCTTCTTATGGCGTCACTTACTGCTACAATAGCCTCTTGTTGTCCAACGACTCTTTTATGCAAATGTTCCTCCAGTTTTAATAATTTTTCTTTGTCGCTTTGCAACATTTTTGTTACCGGAATTCCAGTCCATTTAGCTACTACTTCGGCAATGTCTTCTTGGGTGACTTCTTCTTTAATTAAAGAGTTGTCTTGTTGTGATACTAGTTTTTGTTGTTCTTCTAATTGTTCTTGTGCAACTTTTATTTTTCCGTAACGCAATTCGGCTACTTTGCCATAATCACCTTCTTTTTCTGCTCTTTCTGCTTCTAGTTTATATTCTTCAATAGAAGTTTTGGTATTTTGAATGGTATCTACAAGTTCCTTTTCGTTTTTCCATCTGGCATGCAGCTCATTGCGTTCTTCTTTTAAATTGGCTAAATCAGCACCTAAGGTTTTTAATTTACTTTCATCTTTCTCTCGCTTGATGGCTTCAATTTCAATTTCAAGTTGCATCACCTTACGATCCAAAACATCTAGTTCTTCCGGTTTGCTGTTGATTTCCATGCGCAGTTTTGAAGCGGCTTCGTCCATTAAATCAATGGCTTTATCCGGAAGAAAACGATTGGTAATATAGCGTTGTGAAAGTTCTACAGCCGCAATAATTGCCTCGTCTTTAATACGCACTTTGTGGTGGGTTTCATATTTTTCTTTTATACCTCGCAAAATGGAAATGGCACTTTCTATATCTGGTTCATTTACTTGCACCTTCTGAAAACGTCGTTCTAATGCTTTGTCTTTTTCGAAATATTTTTGGTATTCATCTAAAGTAGTTGCGCCAATAGCGCGCAATTCGCCTCGGGCAAGTGCCGGTTTTAAAATGTTTGCGGCATCCATGGCGCCTTCTCCACCTCCGGCACCCACAAGTGTGTGGATTTCATCAATGAATAGCACTATGTTTCCATCGCTGGAGGTTACTTCTTTAATGACTGCTTTTAATCGTTCTTCAAATTCTCCTTTGTATTTTGCACCGGCAATTAAGGCTCCCATATCGAGAGAGTAAATTACTTTCGATTTTAAGTTTTCGGGGACGTCGCCATCTACAATTCTGTGTGCAAGACCTTCGGCTATTGCTGTTTTTCCAGTTCCGGGTTCGCCCACTAGCATTGGGTTGTTTTTGGTTCTTCGGGTAAGGATTTGTAGTATTCGTCGTATTTCTTCATCACGACCAATAACGGGATCTAGTTTATTGTCCTGTGCCAATTGGTTGAGGTTTCTGGCATATTTGTTTAAAGCGTTGTAGGTTTCTTCGGCACTTTGTGAAGTTACCCGATCGCCTTTGCGCAGTTCCTGAATGGCAGATTCTAGACCTTTTTCAGTAACGCCTTGGTCTTTTAATATTTGTGCAATTTTACTTTTGGATTTAAAAATAGCCAAAAGTAAATGTTCCACTGAAACGTATTCATCGTTTTGTTTGTTGGCAATGATGCTGGCATCGTTAAGAGCAGATTGTGCATTTCGCGAAAGCATAATGTCGCCCCCACTTACTTTTGGAAAACTCTGTAATGTTGCATCAAGTATTTGCTGAAGTAGATCGATATTTACATTTAATTTCTTTAGAAGAAAAGGGGTTACATTCTCATCTACTTGAAAAATTGCTTTTAAAATATGCTCATTTTCAATTTGTTGGTGACCCATACTTTGGGCAAGTTGTTGCGCTTGTTGCACAGCTTCTTGCGATTTTATAGTAAAATTATTAAAATTCATAATCCTTAATTTTATATGATTTACTTATTTATTTCAAATCCTACGCCAACTTAAATTTACGACAAAATGTCTATAAAACATAGATTATGGATGACTATTTGGCTGAAAATTAATGTATTTAAAATGGGGATTTTTGTAAAACGGTGTGGTGAGGACGGGTTATATTTGTTGCATTTAAATCAATTGGTAAGTTTCAACCTCTTGAAAAAAAATTGTAAGTGATTCATTTTTGATGTAAATTTACACCAAAATACAAAATCATGTCAAGACAAAGCATTTCATTTACCCCGCCAAATGAAGAATGGTTAAAAGCTCAGATGGACAACAAAGAATACAGCAGTAAGAGCGAACTTGTAAACGATTTAATCAGGCAGGCAAGAAAACAGCAGGTCCAGGTTGACTGGGTTAGAGCTAAGCTAGAGAAAGCCGAGAATAGTGGTTTTACCAAAGACAGTAAAGCCCAAATTTTAAAGCAATCGAAGTATTCTTTGCATGGCAAATTATAAATTAAGCATTGCGGCCAAGGAAGATTTGATACGGATTCATCAATACGGAATCAAAAAATTTGGTATGGCCCAAGCTGATAAATACTTTGAAACTTTATTTGAATATTTTGATGTTATTGCCCAAAGTCCTTATTCCTTTGAGTCTGTTGATGAAATAAAAAGTGGATATAGACGCTGTGTTTTTGGCATAGACAGTATTTACTACAAAATAAATGATGACACAGTTGAAATAATAGCTATCATTGGAAGACAGGATTTGAACGACCTGTTTTAATTCTTACGAAGGAATCTGTTTGTAATTTTAGGGTGCATTAGGTGTAAAATAATCGCAAAATACAGAATAGTGCTTTTATAATATTTACCTTTACAAAAAAAATATGTCCCTTTTCAAAAACCTATTCAACGCAAACAAACCCCAAAAAGAACCCCAAAACCCCTTTCCATGGAAGCTTTTGACGGCTGTATCTCAACTGGATGAAATAACAGAAATTTCTAAAACAAAACCAGTTGCCATTTTTAAACATTCCACTCGCTGTGGTATTAGTAATATGGTGATTAAACAGTTTGAAAGAGAATATGAAATCCCTGAAAAGAGTTTGGATTTATATTATTTAGATTTGTTGAATCATCGAGATATTTCTGACGAAATTGCATCCCGATTTCAGGTGTTTCACCAATCGCCGCAACTGCTTATTATTAAAAATGGAATAGCAGTATTTGATGCATCACACCAAGGCATTCAGGCATTCCAATTAGAAAAGTATATTTAAAAAGGGAATAATTAAAATAAAGTTCCAAAAGGAAACCAAAAGACCACAATAAAATAATTATTTCATTGTGGTCTTTTTAGTTCTTAAAAAAAATAACATCAAAACTTATTTCTTTGTAATATTTCACTCAATCTGTCTTTAATATCGCCGCCGGCATCTAAAAGCATCTGTTCATTTGAAGGAAATGGAACAAAACGATTGTTTAAAATACGCCTGTCTTCATTACTTAATACGCGTTCATCTCCTCTGAAAGTTGCAAACACATTTTCAAAGATAAATTCTGTTTGTAAAGGATGGTTGTTGATAATTTGATTTCTCCTTATATCCTTGTAAACCACCCTCGCATCCACAGCTAAGGATTTGGTTTGCTCGGTTTCATAAAGCGTTCCTTTCACAACAATGAATTTGTCGATTTTAATTTTGTTACCCAAACTGTCCAAAACAAAATTACCTCTTCGGTCTTTTTGATAGGTAAAACCATCCAGTATTTCCAATTCCAGTGGGATTTGTCTTTCTGTAATACGTTCCGGTGACACAAGAATGGATCGAAATTCTAAATTGATTTCAAAATTGTAAGGAATATCCCTTTGCTTTGAAGTATGATACACGGTCCAAAAATCATCCAAGCCATAGGTATTAAAATTCAAAAGATCTTGTTCTAATTGCCTAGGCATAAATTGATTGGTGTTATTGGTAAGGCGCACAAAAACAAAATCTGTTCCAAAATAATGTGCATCATTTAATAATTGCTGTCCATCGCGATAATTTGGTGCGATATCCAGTAATTCTTGCAAGGTGCTATGCGCATCTCTATAGCTAAGTTTATCGTCTTTTTGCATTTGTGTTTTGGATAGATTATATAAATAGTCGGCAAAATTTTGTTTTGCTTTAATCAAGTCATTGCTATAATCATTGAATTTGAATTTCACTTCACGTCCACTTTCCTTGTTGTAAAGTGGTAGTAATGGCGAAATGCTATTTTGAATGTTTTCTAAATTGGAATACAAAACAAAAATTTCTCTACTGTTTTCAGGATTGGCTTCTTTTTCTAAGAAGTCGATGCGTTTTTTGTCTCTTTCGTTAATTTTTTTGAATGCATCTTCCAAAATAAGGATATACTCTTGGCTATTTTTTTTGTTTCTGTCCTTTTGCAATTTGCTCACTGCTATGTCAATAGACGCATTGTAATTTCCGGAATACAAGGCTTTCTGACTTCTTTTAACACTGTTGCAAGCAGTAAGTAAAAGGACTACAGTTAGATAAAGTAGTAGTTTTTTCATAATAAAAATATATCGGTTATTTTAGTTGGTTTACAAATAAGATACCAAAGTTAAAAAAGTATGCCCTTTGCTGTTTAACAAAGGGCATAAAAATTTTATTTGATAAAGTAGTTCTATAATTTTAATGCAGGTAGGATTTTAGTACTACATTCCCCAAAACCTATTCGCACATGCTTATTTTGACAATAACCTCGAAAGGTTACGGTATCGTTATCGTTGATAAATTTTCGCTTTGTGCCGTCATTTAAATGAATAGGTTTTTCACCTTTCCAGGAAAGTTCCAGCATGGAACCATAAGAATCTGGTGTAGGACCTGAAATAGTACCACTACCCATCATGTCTCCACTTTTTACAGGGCATCCATTAATAGTGTGATGGGCTAATTGTTGGCTCATATTCCAGTACATATATTTAAAATTTGAAGAGCTAACTTTAGTAGGGGTGCCTTTTTTAGGAGTTATATAAACTTCTAAGTGAATGTCATAGCTTTTCTTACCTGACGATTTTAAATATGGAAGCAGTTCTTTAATAGGTTTCGGACTTTCCACTTTAAAAGGTTGCAATGCATCTAGTGTAACAATCCAAGGGGATATGGTAGAAGCAAAGTTTTTTGCTAGGAATGGACCAAGTGGTACATATTCCCATTTTTGGATATCTCTGGCGCTCCAGTCATTAAAAAGTACCAATCCAAAGATATATTCTTCGGCTTCGTTTACCGGAATCGGTTCACCTAAATCGTTAGCATCGGTAGTTATAAAAGCCATTTCCAACTCAAAGTCAATAAGTTTAGAAGGACCAAAAACAGGATTTTCAGCACCTTCAGGAAGGGTTTGTCCATTGGGTCTTCGCACATTAATGCCGCTTGGTATGATCGAGGAGCTCCTGCCATGGTAGCCTACAGGAATGTGTAACCAATTAGGCATTAAGGCATTTTCCGCGTCTCTAAACATAGAACCTACATTGGTGGCATGTTCTTTACTGGAATAAAAATCGGTATAATCGCCTACTTGAACGGGTAGCTGCATTTCTACTTCGTCCATGGTAAAAATCACACGATCGTAGTGGGAGGTATTGTCTTTTAAAGCCGTGTTCTTTTCATCAAAAATATCAGCTATTCTATTTCGCACAAGTCGCCAGGTTTTTTGTCCATCCGAAATAAAATCATTTAAGGTATCTTGAAGAAAAATATCCTCGGTTAGCTCAATGCCTTTAAAGTAACCAAGCTGATGTAATGCTCCTAAATCAATTGCAAAATCACCAATTCTTGTTCCAACGGTGATAATATCATCTCTAGTCAAGAAAACACCAAAGGGGATGTTCTGTATCGGAAAATCGGTATCCTTGTCTGTAGGTAACCAAGTTTTTCTGTTTGGGTCGTTCGCTGTGATTGGCATAATTTTATTTTTTTTGAAGTGTTGAAAAATTTCTATTCAAATATATAATTTTAAGTATACTAACCGAATGTTATTCTTATTTTTGATGCATATTTAACAAAAAGAAAACAGTATGCAACGCGATACACAAATATTTGACTTAATTGAAGAAGAAAGAGAACGTCAAACCAACGGATTAGAGCTAATTGCTTCTGAAAATTATGTGAGTGAACAAGTTTTAGAAGCAGCAGGATCTATTTTAACTAATAAATATGCCGAAGGATATCCGGGTAAACGGTATTATGGTGGATGTCAGATTGTAGATCAAGTGGAGCAACTTGCTATAGACCGAGCAAAGGAATTGTTTGGAGCGGAATATGTGAATGTACAACCTCACTCCGGATCACAAGCAAATACGGCAGTTTTTTCGGTATGTTTAAAACCGGGAGATACCTTTTTAGGATTTGATTTATCCCACGGTGGGCATTTAACCCACGGATCGCCTGTAAATTTTTCAGGAAAATTATACCATCCTGTATTTTATGGAGTAGATAAAGAAACCGGCATGTTAGACTATGATAAGATAGAAGAAATAGCTATTCGGGAAAAACCAAAGATGATTATTGCAGGTGCCTCAGCCTATTCCAGAGAAATTGATTACAAACGTTTTCGGGAGATTGCCGATAAAGTAGGTGCCATTCTTTTTGCCGATATTGCCCATCCTGCAGGATTAATTGCAAAAGGAATTTTAAGTGACCCTGTTCCTCATTGCCATGTGTGCACTAGCACTACCCATAAAACCTTACGAGGACCAAGAGGAGGTATTATTATTATGGGTAAAGATTTTGACAATCCTTTTGGCATAAAATTAAAAGATGGAAGCTTACGCAAAATGTCTTCTTTATTAGATAGTGGTATTTTTCCAGGAAACCAAGGTGGGCCTTTAGAGCATATTATTGCCGCTAAAGCAGTTGCTTTTGGTGAAGCTTTAACCGATGAGTTTTTACATTATATGGTACAGGTGAAAAAAAATGCCAAAGTAATGGCAAAAGCTTTTATGGATAAAGACTACGATGTTATTTCGGGTGGTACCGATAACCACATGATGTTAATTGATTTGCGAAATAAAAATATTTCAGGCAAACAAGCCGAAGAAGCATTAGGCAAAGCCGAAATTACCGTGAATAAAAACATGGTGCCTTTTGATGATAAATCGCCCTTTGTGACTTCTGGAATTCGGGTTGGAACCGCTGCAGTTACTACAAGAGGATTGAAAGAAGAAGATATGAAGAACATTGTGAATTTGATAGATGAAGCAATTGTCAATTTTGAAAATGATGCGATTTTAGAAAGCGTAGCTGAAAAAGTAAATACCATGATGGCAAAAAGGCCCTTATTTGTTTTTTAAATAGTATTTTAAAAAATTTAAGAATTAAGATTCGGGTATTTGTGTGTTTATACCAACCACAAATACCCGAATTTTTTAGTTTTCAGGAAAAGTCACACTTTCATAAGCACCCGCATCTGAGGGTATTCCTCTAGGGGTGCCTAGTAAATCAAAAGGTACTTGTTGCGAGGTAGCAGCATCTCCAATACCATTTGCACCGGATTCATTGCTTATAAAAAGCATATTTTTAGAAAAATCAAAAAATAGTGGATCTTGATTAAAGATAGTATTTGTGTAAAAACCGGTATTTGTAAAATCATATAAAGGATTATTTGCAAATTGCCCTTGTGGGTCTTCAAAACGAATTAAACTGTTTTTGAAGTTGAAATTAAAAAGTCCTTCTTCCGCAGCAAAAAGAGATATTTCTCTTGCTTCGCTACCATAAATAATGCAGTTGCTGAAGTTGGCTTCAATAAGGTCTGCTACTAAAATTTCGGTTTCGCTTATTTGAAGGACATTATCAATTACAACCGCAGGAAAATTTCTAAAACTTCGGTTCCAATAATTACCAAAAGTAGAGTGCCTAAAGTTATATCTTCCGCCGAAAGAACAGAAAAGGGATGCCTGACCGCTATTGGTAATCACCAGATTTTCTCCGTCAATATGTCCTGTTCGCGCTAATAGTCCTACGTTTCCGCTATTGTAAATTTGTGTGTTTTTAATAGTTAGCGTAGGATTTGCAGTGCCATCGTTGTTGTCCATTAAAATACCAACGGTTGCATTTTTAATGGTAGTATAATTAAATTCGTGGGCAGTACTGCCATCAGTAAGCCAGATAAAACCCCATTGACCGGGAGTATCGGCAAAACTAGGTTCTAGTCTATCCCCTTGAAAAATCACTTCATTTTCAAGTAATTCCGTATTTGAGCTTAGCGCACCATTTACTTTCATGGTAGCCTGATTAGAAACGATAAGACCGCTGTCTTTATGAAAATGTATTCTTGCACCGGCATTTACTGTAAGTGTTTTATTAGAAGGCACCGCAGCATAGCCGTATATAACATAGGGTTTTTCGTTGGTAAAAAGGAGTTCGGTATCTTCAAGAAAAAAACCACTAATTAAAATAGGTTCTCCATCGTCATCCATACCCAGATTTAAGGTTTCTGTTGTACCGTCTTCAAAACGTTCCGGAAATAGGAAAACAGCATCCTGAACAAGGGTTACAAGTTCTACTTTTTGTTGGTTGCTTCCGGCATCAAACTCTATGGCATCGGTATAAAGAAATTGGTTGTTATTTGGAAAGGTGTTGATATCAATTGTAGTTTCAATAAAAATAAAAATACTATCTTTTGCTAAAATGGTTACGTTATTGAAGGTTTTCCCTGCGATACCGTCCACATTCAACCGATACAGTGAGGAGTTGCCTTGGCTAAGTTGCACATTGGGAATATTTATGTCTTCATTACTTCGGTTGTACACTTTAAGGGTATACGTACTGGAGCCGATGTTAGTAAAAACGGTGTCTAAATAAACGGTGTCTTTTGAAAACTCTAAATTGCCGGTACTTGGAAGGGTTTCAAAATCATTTCGGCAAGAACTCCACAAAATTACAGTAGCCAATAAAACCAATGCATATAAGTTTTTCATGTATAAATTTTTATTTAGGTATCAAAAATACAAAATAGGAGGTAGGATTAACGATTTGTGATTAACGATTTCAGATTTTTATGTAAAAATGTTTAATTCTAATTAGTACAACAATTTATATCTAATTGTTTTGGGCGTTCCCCCCAAGTTTGCTTGGGGGGGCGGGCTTTTCGTTGCAATCTTCTCCCCAAGTTCGCTTGGAGAGAAGGATTTTCACTGCAATCCCTAACGCAAATGCTGTTTTAAATAGAACTTAGCCATTAAAAATAATCCTTACTATCAATCTATTTTGCTTTTAACTAGTAACCTTAATTCACTCGATTTATTGTTTTTTAAGAATTTCAATTTCAAAAAGTGTATCCCAATTTTTGCCGGTAACAAAAAGTTTGTCTTTTTCGCCGTGATATGCAATGCCGTTTAAAACATCAAGTGTAGGATGTTGTTTAACTTTAGATTGTAAGTCACTTAGGTCAATAACCCCCTCTACAGCGCCATTTTTTGGGTTAATAATGGCAATGGCATTTTGCTGGTAAACGTTTGCGTAAATTTTACCGTCCACCCATTCTAGCTCATTAACGCTTTTTATTCGGCTGGTGTTTGTGTAAATTTCAATGTAGCTTTCTTCGGTAAGATTATCGGGGTTTAACGTCCAAATTTTTTCGGTACCATCACTTTTATAAATTACTTTGCCATCGTTACAAAGACCCCAGCCTTCTATGCTTTTTCCAAAAACAAAATTACCTGTTTTTTCTAATGTTTGCAGGTTGTAAATAAATCCTACTTTTTCTTTCCAAGTGAGTTGGTACACTTTATTGTTTAGAATAGTAAGACCCTCACCGAAAAAATTTTTCTCTAAATCGACTTGTTGAAGCACCTTTCCAGTTTTGTAATCGGTTTTTCGCAATGAGGATTTTCCATATTGTCCGGTGCTTTCATATAAAGTGTCTCCATGAAATTCCAGTCCTTGGGTATAGGCATCGATATCGTGTGGGTAGCTGTTGGTGATTTTATAGGTATATACTATTGGTTTTGCAGCGGCAAGCAGGACAATTTCTTTTAAGGCAACTTCAGAATTAGAACCCTTATAAATAGTAGCTTTAACAAATTTGCTACCTAATTGTTCATCGGTTAGACGAAAGGAGAAATCTACTCCATTTCCTTTACCAATTCTTTTTTCATTTAAATGATAAACAACAGAATCTATTTCATTTTCTCTTACTTTTTTAAGCGAGCCCCGAAGGACATCGTTTGTGGTATAGGTTTGTTTGTCTCCATTAAATGCTATAGAAAAAGTAGGTGATTTTTGGTTTTTACTATCACCGCATGAAAATAAAAGAGAAAGTGTTAGAGCAAATAGCGTAGTGTTTATTAGTTTCATTGTGTTAAAAAATTTTTGGCAAGATATTTATATAGCGCAAATTTAAGGTTCTATTTTTTTAAAAAGTCAATTTAACGAACCAAAATTTTTAAGAAAAATGGAAACATAGACTTGCAAAACATATAAAAGGTAGTATCTTTGCACTGGCAAGTCCTACACAACCAGCTCCTGTTGACTCCTCCAGGGCGGGAACGCAGCAAAGGTAAATGGTCGTAGCGGTGTGATGTAGGTAGCTTGCCATTTTTTATTTCTACATATTTAATCAGCGCATTTCAATTTCTTCTTTATCGAAAATCCAATATATAGAAAAGTATAGGTGTCTTTTTTTTAAGGCAAAAAAACAACTTTGAAAAGTCTATTTTTCAAAATTTAGAATACGCTAGTGATGTATAAATACTTGGTAGCTAATAGTTTAAAACCGATTTAACATCATATCCCGCTATCTTTTCTTTTCCATTTAAAAAATTAAGTTGCATCAAAAAGTTGCATTGCACAATTATACCACCTAGATCTTCTATTAATTCGCAAGCCGCTTTTGCTGTGCCTCCGGTAGCTAGAACATCATCGTGAAGTAAAATTTTATCGCCTTTTTTAATGGCATCTAAGTGCATTTCTATATGGTCTGAGCCGTATTCTAAGGCATAGCTTTTTTTTATGGTTTGGTAAGGCAGTTTTCCCGGTTTCCGAATTGGTACAAAACCAGCCTGTAGTTTTTGTGCGAGTAAGGTGGCAAAAAAGAAACCTCGAGACTCAATGCCCACAACTTTATCTATTTTTTGTTCTCCAACAAGCTCCAATAATTTTTCTAAACAAAAAGCGGTTGCTATAGGGTTGTTTAGCAAGGGAGTGATGTCCTTGAATAGAATTCCCGGCTTTGGAAAGTCATTAATATCTCTGATATAGTTTTCTAAGTTCATTGTTTATGGAGTAATAAATATGTACGAAGATAAATAAAATATACGCAATGTGATGTGATGAAAAACAGGTTGAAGAAATGGAAGCCTTTGGGTGAAACAAAAACTGCACTTATAAGAGCAAAAAAGTTATGATTAGTGACCTCGACTGGAGTAACAAGTTTTTCCATAGAAAGCTCCGCTTTGAAAATAGTACAAACAAAAAAACGCTCAAGCGAGCTTGGCGTTTTTTCTTATTGTACTATTTATCCGTGACCTCGACTGGAGTAACAAGTTTTTCCATAGAAAGCTCCGCTTTGAAAATAGTACAAACAAAAAAACGCTCAAGCGAGCTTGGCGTTTTTTCTTATTGTACTATTTATCCGTGACCTCGACTGGAGTAACAAGTTTTTCCATAGAAAGCTCCGCTTTGAAAATAGTACAAACAAAAAAACGCTCAAGCGAGCTTGGCGTTTTTTCTTATTGTACTATTTATCCGTGACCTCGACTGGATTCAAACCTGCGCTGTAAACCACAGTATTTATAGGGATTTCAGTTTGTCAATATATTAAAACTGACGGCAAACTGACATTTTTTTTAGACTATTTTGGTGCTGTTTGACTTTCAAGAACTTGTATTAAAAATACAAATTTTATATGAGAAAATAGGTTAAAGTCTGTTTAATATTAAAAAACTAAAATGTAGATTCTTTAAATTATTATTTCATTTCCCCTTTCCTGAATAACATTGCAATAAGATGAACTAAGGTTTGTGCACCATGAGCCTTTTTTAATTTTATAAGCTCTTTTTCTACCATACTTAAACTGTTAGGAATAATTTCACGTTTCTTTAAATATGCAGCAACTTCCGGTTGTGTATAACCATCGGACATTTTTTTTATGATGATTTTCTGTATCTTGTTCATTTAACTAAAATAGAATATTTTATGAAATTTACGGGATTCCACATACATAGTAGTCTATTTTTTCTACCACTTTATATTCTCATAGTCAATATCATCGTCATTAATTTCCAACTCTGAAGCTTCACACTTTAAGCGTTTGGCATCAGACTTTAAGACCTCAGCATATTCTTTATATTCCTCAGTAAAATATATTGACTGTTTAAGTAAAGCAGGTAGTTGCCTAAATGCCTTTTTTCCTCCACCTAATCTAAAATGTTCGGCATTAATATACCTCATATACTGATACAAGTTTTCATTGGCCGGGTAAATTGCCCCCTCAATGAAATGTTTTAATTCTTTAGCTCCTTTCTCATCATATGCGATCATCGCCTTTTCAAGCCAGGACTCTAATAGCATAAATAGTGCTAATTCAAATTTTACACTATCATAAGTTCGCATATTGTAACGAAGAGCTGCAAGGGAAAATAAAAAATGAACCCAAGTAATATGACAACCAAAATACGTTATAGGCTCGTGTGAAAAATGGCTTTCCTTTCTTGTTAAACGGCTTCCCTCATAGGCTTTTCTTATTTCGTAAGAAAACCCACTGATTACTTTATCCCGGTTTTCAAATCCTTTATTATATAAAAAATCTTCTTGGTTCCAAAAGTTACCAACAGCGGTATAAATAGTTGTTAAGTCATCATAAGTTCCCCAAAGCTGGACACCTAAACCTCTTTTGGTTGGAATCAAATAAAACATACTTTTTTAATGGATTAATTTGTATTTCAAATATACCAAGAAATTTCTGCTGTCAAAATTAGTTCAACACAATGGCATAAAAGGAAACAGAATAGTTATAATTTACCTATCATCCGGTTTTCTATATAATTTTCTACTAGCAATTAGATTTACTCGGTTTATGCTCTTTTAATTTTCGGAGCTCTTTTATTCTTCCAATCATATTGAGAACTATATCCATGTTAGATTTTTGTTTATCATAATCACTCAATATAGTAATCAGTTCTTTTTTTATTTTTTTATTTTGAAAGTACATTTTTTTTGCTAAGTTTTGGTTAGATACTCCAGCCTCTGTAGTTAAATAGTCAATAAATAAAACCAACATATAAGCTTGGTAAACAAAAGGATTATAATATCCGGTGTATGAGTCAAACAGGTATTTGTCATCCTTTTCATTCCTATAATTTCCCGATGCAATCATATTGAGGTGAGAATGCTCGCACAAATATGGATAGAAAGATTTATGTAATTTTACTTCATATTCTGATTCGAGACTTTGAGCCATTTTAGACATTCCAAGTCCAAAACTCTCTATATTACCGTTATTTGGATTTACAATTTTGTTCTTTTGTAATCTACCATTTTTACTTACAGGATGTGAAATCAATTCCGTTGAAACTCCCAATACCTTATATGTGAAATGATAAACTTCGCGAGGGGTTTTGGATACAAATTTAATTGCTAAATAATTTTCATAAATTGCTCTTAAGATAACCTGTGAATCTTCTTGGAAAAAATTTTCAGCAAGTAAAAGTGAAGCTCTAAAAGATTTATAGCTTTTAAAAAGCACAAAGTATGCAAAGTCATGAAAAAGGTCCTTAAACTTAATTTCTTCTTGTTTTTTTGTAATACAAATCACTTTTCCTTTTGTTTCAATTAATTTCTCAAATTGAGATAACTGAATAACTATCAAATCTCTTAATTTCAATATACTTTCCTTTCCTGGAAGTATGAAATCAGGAACTGTTTCAATTGAGTCTATTTTTTTCATTAGCTTGTACCTCTCTTTATTATAATCAATTATTTTAAACATACTAAAGCAATTACCCTCAAAAATTTAGAAACAAGTATTACTCAAACTCACCTCAATTTTATTTACTATAAAAGCCCAGAATTACTTTGTTAAACAAATATACCTTTTTATAGTTTTACAGTACTGGGTTAAGTATGTTGGAACTAACCTCCTTCTTTAAGATAAACCTATGATGATATTTCCAAATTTATCTTAGAAATCATCCAATGAAGTTTCCATATGTCCTTAAGTATATTTCTATCACGCAAATTACTTTGGAAGTATGAACGTTGTTAAAGCCGATTCTGCAATTTAGTGGTATAACATGATTTTTTACTTTTCTTTCATAAGATTAAATCATTTCATCTATCTGCCTTATCTTATCCTCTCTCAGTTTGTGTATATTTGAGTATGGAAAACAGTTTAAGGAATCTATTTATACGCTTTAATTATAATGAAGATAAAGGTTTTATTTGCAATTTACCAACTAGTGAAAATGGAGTCCATCTATCAATAGGATTTGATAATATACGAAAGGAATTTAATATTCATTTCACTGATGATAACATCAAAGAAGTGGGCAAGGATAGAAGAGACTTTATTTTGAAAATGTCAGCTTTCCGTTTTTTCCTTTTTATAAAGAGGTTTGATAGATTTTACCAGCTATATCTTACTAGGTTATTAAATTCATCTAGGATAAATTTAGGTAAACTTAAAAAGTTTAGGTTTTTATTTTTCAAATTGGATGATTCAATTATGAAAAAAGAAATACTTCAAATTTCAGGTAATAAGAAAAAATATAGGTTTAGAAAAAATATAAACGTTGAACATATTATAAAGGGTTTTTATCCAATTTCTCAAATACAACAATTCGATAATATTTTTGTCCCAGTATTCAAATGGAAAGGACCCAACTTCACAACCCAAGGAATTGTTTTCAAGATTGATAATGTTCTATATTATCTTCCAAATAAAAGATTGAATCATTTTCAAAAATATGTAACTATTAGTTTAATTAATTATATCAACAAATATCCAAGTGAGGGAACAATGGAATTTGGTAAAATTATTTACGAAAAACTTAGCACCAAATGAAATGAATGATTACAAAATCAAAATATCCTTCGATGAATAATTATATATTTGAAAGTCAATTCAAACAAGAAATAATATTTCAGGCAGATAAATTAGGTGTTAGAATTGCTGCGTCAAAGTCTTTTAATGATGTATTAGTAGATTTTTTGACAGTACGTCTTAAGTTAATAGATATTATACCACGTGATGCAATAATGAGCCCTCCCCTTTTAAATAAACTTTTTTTTCATACCCATAAAAAGGAAATTGAAACAATCTTTAAATATGCAAAAACAGGGCAAAATCTAAATCAATTTCAAAGCAAACGAATTCTTCAGTCCCGATTTCACGATCATCTTTCAAATGAATGGAATATATATCACTTTCATTTATCACTTAAAAGAGATTTAAAATCAAGTTTTGTGAAACAGGTTGACATGCTTTTATTTGCTTACATTGAAAATAAAAAAATAATATTTTTAGATATTGCAAAACACACTCCTGGGATATTTGCCGACACAAAATGGATTGAAATACTACATGATTATTTTCCGGAAGTCATTGAGCCATTTGAAGTAAATTATATGAACGATGTGTATCCTAAATTGAGCCCTCAAGATAGACAAACTCTATGGGACAAGGGCTATACAGTTGGTCTTACAAAAATTAGAGATAAGGTGTGTTTTAGCCCGGGAGGAGGTAGGATGACTTCTGGACACGGCATAGGTGTTATTGAAACAGCTAATAGAATTTGCAGATGGATGCACAAACTCGATACACAGATTTTAGAATCAATAAATGAGTTATGCTTTCATTTAGGAACCACTGTTGATGAAATTGATTTTGCAATTCATTTTGGCGATGAAAATTTAAAATTAGTTGAACTTTCTACTAAAACAAAAATTTTGACTTTTGATGAAATATTTATTTCAAAAGAAAAAATATCGACGAATTAGTAGGTTATAAATTATCAGTAGATAAGATTTTTGAAATATAAACCAGTAATATTGTAGCCTTCCCTTTTTAGGGAAGGCTACAAGAACTCGTGCAAATTTTTCTAGTTGATATACAATCCATGGAGTATTATTACTACCAAAATTTCCTACTTCTTAACTAAAAAAAAATACTAGGACAAAAGCAATTAAACTTTGGCAAAATTTGTGTAATTTGCCAAAACTTAATTGACATCTAATACATTGGAAAATTTCTTAAAAGATAAAATTAAATCATATTTTAAAGAACAATCAACCTTTTCAAAAGATAAACTGGTAGACTGTATACAATCTGACTTTCCAAATCTGAAAGAGAGTACCATTAGTGTGTATTTATCCAGGTTAACAAAAGAAGGTATTATTAAAAATCCAGAAAGAGGATTATATGCTTTAAACGAAAAAAAGGAATTTAGTCCCCTTGTTGATCCTAAATTAAAACGACTATTTAATAAAGTTAAAAAAGAATTCCCATATGCCGAATTTTGTATTTGGAATACAATATGGTTAAATGAATTTATGAAGCATCAACCTTTCAGGTTCTATACTGTTTTAGAACTTGATAAAGATGTTACTGAATCTGTGTTTCATATGTTAAAAGAGGATGGAAAAGAAGTATATATTGAACCAGGTGCAGAGACATTTGATTTGTATATAAGTAATTCCGAAGATGTAATCTTATTAAAGTATTTAATTTCTGAAGCACCCATTCAAAATATTGAAAATTTTGTTGTTCCAACAATCGAAAAACTACTCGTGGATATGACAATAGACACAAAATTGTATGCCGCACAACAAAGTGAGATACAAATTATATTTACAAATGCATTTAAGAAATATGAAATCAATAAAAGTAAAATGAAACGTTACGCATATAGACGAAACAGGGAGAATGAAATAGTTAATTTAACAAATTTAACTTTGGCAAAAAATGAATAATTTGCCAAAACTTAATTCATAATGATCGATCCAACAACATACGAGCTAGAATGGATTTATGAAGTCGAAAAAAAATTAGGAAAAAAGAAAATTGATCCTAAATTGATTGAGAAGGTTATTTATGCTTTGATTTTTTTAGAACAATTGAAATTAAATGGATTAAATTTTATTTTTAAAGGAGGAACCGCACTATTATTGACTACTAAAGAACCAAAAAGGTTTTCAATCGACATAGATATCATCACTGAACAAGATCAAAGTGAAATAAAAATCATATTAGAAAAAATAAGCAAAGAAACAGCCTTTATAGATTGGGAAGATGATAATGATAGAAAACATTCCCCTGATGCACCTTTAGGACATTTTAAAATGTTTTATAAAAGTAAGGTAGATGGAAACTTGGAGCCAATATTATTAGATGTCTTATATACAGCAAACCCATATCCTGAATTAATGGAAATTTCAATTCAGCACGATTGGATTAAAACTGGCGGTAAAGTAATTTCCGTCAAAATGCCAACTTTTGATGCCATTCTGGGGGATAAACTTACGGCGTTTGCTCCAAAAACCACAGGAATACTTTACAGTAAAAACAGGCCTGTGGAAATCATAAAACAACTATTTGATATAGCTTTTTTAATTGACAATATCTCCCAATTGAATATTGTAAAAAGCAGTTATAATACCGTTGTTAATGAAGAAATCAAATTTCGAAAATTAGATGTGTCAATTATTGATGTTTTGGAAGACACACAAGAGGCTTGTTATGTACTGTCAACAAGGGATCTAAAATCAGAAGAGTTTAAACATTTACAAAAAGGGATAAGCAATTTTACAAATTTTACCATTTCTAGGTTTAATATTGATGAGGCTATTACGGCAGCTGCTAAGGCAGCATATCTTTCTGAAACTCTAAAAGGCGATGACTTCTCAAATTTAAAAAAATATAAGGGCCCGTCACAAGTTAAAGATTGGGTAATTGAAGAAGAACAATTTAATAAATTAAACAAACTTAAGAAAAGTAACCCGGAAGCATTTTTTTATTGGTTTATAACAATTTCAATATTTGTTAAAAATAATTTAGTGTTATCAAGTCAAGATATAAGTGCTTTTAAAAAAGCTACAGAATATTACCTATATAGAAAAGAGGGTTTTAGAAATGAACAAACAATGTTGTCAATAAATATAAAGTTAGACAATGATGTAAAGTTTAAAAGCTATAATGATGAAGAATTATCACAGTTTAAAGAAATAGTAGATGAGAACATTGAATATATCACAAAAAAAGATTACGATGGTTTGTCACAAGATTTTCTTATTACAAGAAAACAGGAAATTTTAGAGCCATTATTTGGCATTAGAAAAAAAATTAAAAATCTATTGAATTATGGATGAAAAAGAAATAAAAATAAATTAGCAGTGGTGAAAGTTTAAGGGTTGATTGGTGAACAAGAAAAAACTGTATCTCTACTTGTTAAGCATAGAGCATAAAGAATTCAAGGAAGATATCAACACCCTTTTTAAGCCGGGAGTGGAATATGATATTGAAAAGGCATATTTATTGAATAGGATAACCGTATTAAAATTGATTTAAGTATTTTTAAAAAACAAAACCCTATATCCACTATATTTTCCTTTTTTAATTGGACGAGATAGCAATATGACAAGAACTTCTAAAGTTCTGAACAAAGATTCTTATACTAAATGGATTAGTAAAAAATAGGATTTATGCTCAAACTTGCTAATTAAAATTTAATTACTTGAAGGCTTAAAATGATGGTTTTTTTGTAGACTATAAAAAAAATACTTTAGAACCTTATTTAAAATAAGAATATTAAAAACACCAAAATGAGAGAAATATTCCTTCCAACATTAAAGAAAATAAAGATTCAGAACTTTACCCTATATCCTAATGGGTTAGATTTTGAATATGATTTTGTTAATGGGGTTAATGTAATTATGGGTGGTAATGGTATGGGAAAAACCACATTTGTTAACTTAATTAAATATTCCATCATAGGGCATTACAAGAAAGAGTTTGATTTTACACAAACTTATATGGGAAGGAAGATTGAAAAAAGAAAATTATATCATTCTGATTTTTATAAGAATAGGCAAGATAATAGTATAAGTACTGATACTAAACCTACTGTGACTATAAATTTTGAAATAAATAACAACGTTTTTTCAGTTGAAAGATGTATTGAAAGGATAACACTTAATTCATATTCATTTAATGGAAATAATATTGATGGTGAAATAATTACTCAATATAAATATGAGAATTTAAATCGAGATGAAAAGGGTGATTATCTTCAAAAAAAGTATGAAGACCATATTGAAGAGACTTCAGGTCTTTCATTCGATGATTTAATATTTTTCATAAATGAAATTCTTTTCTTCGGAGAGGATCATAAAACAATTTTATGGAATGATGGGAAAAAAGGCTATGATGTTCAAGAGGAATTATTTAATAAATATTTTAACCCAAAAGAAATAGATTATTCAAGAAAAGAAGCAGATCGATTGGCGAGGTATTTTGATAGTCAAGCAAAGGCACGATCTGAAGAAAGGAAGGCTATCAAAGATGTTCTCGATAAAATAGCTGGTGATGTTAAAAATAACATAAAGCCAAAATCTCTTAACTCTCAAATATTTGAATTAACGAATAAAATTCAAAAGTTAGATGAGAAAATAGAAAAAAAACAAACTGAAAGAAAAACAATTGAGAGTAAAAATCTTATAATAAACAATCAAATAAATGAAATAAGTCTTCAAGATGGATAGGGCGGACAAAGTGAGCCACTTGCGGCGGATGAAAGTGAGCATAGCAAAGTAATTGCTCAAAATCGATTCATTTGAAGTTAAAATTAGTGATTATTTTTCATTTTTTTACGCATAGACTCT
>Ga0210044_10001912_pt1 | contig 31597 bp, 28 predicted proteins | sample CryGey13umfilter_2_FD_183959 | JGI IMG/M metagenome (GOLD analysis project Ga0210044, IMG submission 183959) | Groundwater microbial communities from aquifer in Utah, USA - Crystal Geyser 4/9/14 3 um filter (SPAdes) (version 2) | ecosystem: Environmental > Aquatic > Deep subsurface >...
CTAGGCCGATGGGCCTCGGGTGATCCTATGGAGGGTATTGAAGTAGATATTAGGGTTGCAAGGATTCTAAACTCATGTTCAAAACACTCCTTGTCAAGATAACCCGCTCTCTGACGCTCAAAAAAATCCCCCACGTGGTAATCGGTGGGCAGGCCGTCCTCATCCACGGAGAACCCCGGCTTACAAGGGATATAGACGTTACTTATGATCTTACCAACCCGGGAATATGATGCGCTTATATTCCCGGGGGAAGCTGCTATGAAAATGCCGGTTGAAGCCAGGGTGAGGCTACAACCGGCGCGTTCGGGAGACGCCTAAATGGGCTACTTCTTCGGATGCCGCGGGTTGGCCACTCCTTCCGTGGGCCGACCGAAGGATGCGGTGTCAAGGCCGGCGAGGGGATGGCTTCTTGCGTACATGGGTTTAAGCTTTTTTGCCCTCACATAGGGGTAGTATTTGGTTATTGCGTCCTGGCTGCGATCAAGCGGGACTTCCTCAATCTTGTAGCTCGTTACCCCGAGGCCGTTTTCAACTCCACCGTAAACCTGCGCCTCAATGTCTTTTCCCTTTATGATGTTCAGTTTTTTAGACCCGGGGTCGAGCGCTCCATATTCCTCTGCTTCTGAATTGATCAGCCCGGGGGCCTGATTCATCATGTCTATACAGGCCTTGTCCACCGCCACAGGGTCATAGGAGGCAAAAATTCCAAGGCCGTTTACAAAGGGGGTATCGGTCCATCCGTAGCAGTCGCAGCATGGGGTGATGTCCATTGCGTAATTCATGAAAAACATTTTTCCCGGCTCTTTGGTCATGGTGACTGCGAGGGCCGAGTCCGCTATCCTGCGGCCAAGGGCCGGCAAATGATCAAATCGCTGTATACCCTTTACGCCGGCCATATTGACGCAGAGGTTGGCGCATGCAAAGCAGTAAACGCAGGACTCCTGATCTATCTCAATAGTGTTTTCAAGGACCTTGATCGCCCCTTCGGGGCAGCAGTCCTGACACACCTCCCACCACTCGCAGCCCTCCTTTCCGGGGCAAATGGATGTGTCTATTACGGGCTTATCGCCCGCAAGCGCCCCGTGGAGGTTCATCTTCCCTCTCTTACTCGCGCAGCCGACACCGATATTTTTTATGGCAGCCCCGTAGCCTCCTGCAGGGTGTCCCTTGAAGTGGGCAACCGACAAAACAGCATCAGCGTCGGCAATCGCCCTTGCCACAAACTGCTTGTTGAGATAGGTGCCGCGGCCATTGAGCTCCACTATTACGTCATCGGTTCCCAGCCAGCCGTCGGCTATAACGACAGGGCAGTCCATGGTTCCGTGGTTGAAGCCGTTTTTGTTTGCGGTCTCAAGATGATCAATAGCCAGTGTCCTGCTGATCCAGGGATGGTATGGCATAGTGGTTGTGTCGGTTACAAACGGCCTGCACCCACGATCCTTGATGGCCTCCACCAGCGTCCGGACTATGACCGGCCTAAGATAGCCCACATTATAAGCTTCTCCCATGTGGGTCTTGACGGCGACTATGTCGCCGTGCGAGAGTTTATCAAGCCAGCCTGAATGCTCAAGAATCTGCCGGCCTTTTATAGCGGTTGACTCCAGGAAGCGCTTTGCCCTCGCATCCATAAACCATATTTTAGCCTCTTTCATCTTGGGTGTACCTCCTGATTTCCTTTATAAAAAGCCAGGCTTCTTTTGCCAGAGACTTAGGCCTTCTTGATGACTTCTATTGAACGTATCAGCCAGAAATCCGGGGTAGGTGCGGCTTCAGCCGCACGGGAACCGTGCGCCCTGCGCCTGAAGGCGCATCTACAGAAGCTGATTCCTGGTCTGCATGTCCAGGTCTGCGCAAAACCAACCCTCCAATTTTTGAGCTGATATTATTTTGTATCAATACTACTTGTGCAATCTGAGCACAATGGTGTTTCTCTATCTCATTTCCTGATGGACACTATCTAACGGTCATGCCCAAATGGGGCATAACGAAAGATGAAAATCACCCCCACCCCACCCTCCCCCGTGGAGGGGGAGGGAATAATGGCGACGCATCCCGACGTTTCGACGTAAAGGTGGAAGGGGTAAAGCAAAGGGGCATTTCCATATAAACCCTGATGCCCTGGGGGAGCAACGAAGAATGAAAATGCCGTACGTCTTTGCGGACTTGATCCGGAATCCAAGCCGTCATTCCGGCGCAGGACGGAAAAAAGACTGGATACCGGCCTAAACCCTGCATCTGCTCAAAATGATTCCGCCTGCAAGAAAGAGTAAGGAGATTGATATGATACCAATCCTTGAATTGCCACTTAGAAGCCCAATCTGGCCCACCATGATAGGCCCAAGGATTCCTGAGAATTTTCCCAGGAGGTTGTACAGGCCGAAGAACTCTCCGCTTCTGTCTTTGGGGGTAAGCCGGGCGTAAAAAGATCTTGAAAGGGACTGGATTCCTCCCTGAACCAGCCCGATCAATGCTGCAAGGACATAGAATTCTTTCCCTGATGACATCTTTGCTGCAAACGCTATCACCACAAGATATACGACTATGCAGATATAGATCCCTGTTTTGGGACTGAAGCGCTTCGCGATCTTTCCCATGATAAGCGCGGCTGGGAACCCGATGAACTGAACAAGAAGAAGTGCTCCTATGAGGTCCCCGGCGCCGATGCCGATTGAAAGCCCGTAATCCACGGCCATCTTGATCGTGGTTCCGACTCCGTCGTTATAGAGGAAAAAGGCCAGGAGAAAAAGGGCCGTCATCTTGAAATTTCTTACTCTGGAAAAGGTGCCGGAGAGTTCATGCATAGCGCGCCCAATGCTTCTCAAAAGTGGAAGCGGCTGTTTCATATATGTCAGGGGTTCCCTCACAAAGACGAAAAGCGGGATGGAAAAGATCGCCCACCAGAGGCCTACGGAGATAAAGGCGTACTGCACGGCCTCAATTGCGCTTGAAAGCCCGAAGAAAGAAGGCCTTTGATACATCAAGACGTTTATGCCGAAGAGCAATCCTCCGCCAAGATATCCCCAGGCATAACCGGAGGCTGAGACCATATCAACGTTATCCTGGGTGGTGATGCCGGGAAGGAGGGAATCATAAAAACTGATGGAGCCGGCAAATCCAAGAGAGGCAAGGGCGTATATGATGGAGGCGAGAAGCGCTCCACCCTGCGGAATCCAGGCAAGCATGATGGTGCTCAAGATGCCGATCCCTGAAAAGATAGCCACAAACCTCTTCTTAGTGCATGAGGCATCTGATATCGCCCCCAGCATGGGAGCGGAAAGGGCAATTAAAACGGCGCCCAGGGCGTTTGCCCAACCAAGATAGGCCGTAGATTCCGTGGCCTTCATGCCCGCGCTGATATAATTTTTGAAGTAAAGGGGGAAGAAACCTGCCATGACCGTGGTTGCGAAGGCGGAATTGGCCCAGTCATAGAGGACCCAGCCGAAGACGGCCGATCTATTATGATCACCGGTGCCTGCAGTGTCTTTGTCCTGTTTACTTTTGGCGCCAAGGCCCGCCTTTTGCGGTTCCTCATCCATTAAGGAAATAGCCCCTTCCCTTTCTCCCCCCCTTTACCGTCGAAACGTCGGGATTCGACGGCATTATTCCCTCCCCCTTGACGGCGGAAGGAAGGGCGGGGGGTTACGAATTAAGTATCCCATAAGCGCATTCGGGCCGGTCAGTCATAATTCCATCTGCCCCCATATTGAGAAGCCGCTTAATCTCTTCTTCATCGTTGACCGTCCAGAAGTGGACCTCGATGTTCATCTTATGGGCAAGGGAGATAAGCTTAGGTGTAGCCAGAATAAAATCTCCGTGCCTAACAGGAATCTGCAGTGCCCTAGCGGTTGTGCAGTATTGCCCGTTTCCCCCATCCTGCACCCATAGATAAAACTTGAGTATCTCTCCGCTTGACATGCTCCTCGGCACCTGAGGCAGGTTATTTGAAATCTTCTCCATTATGGAGTCCTCCCCGGAGGCTAGAAGGGCATGGCCAGCCTTATGGTGCCTTTCTAAAATATCATAGACGATGAGTTCCCCTTTCGGGAAATCGTGCTTGATTTCGATGTTGAAGAAATGGTCGGGGTATCTTGCGCAAAGTTCTTCCAGGGTGGGAATCCTTCTTTCCTCACCCCTGTCCGGAAACCCTTTGCCGGCGTCAAGTTTTCTCAGCTCATCCAGAGAAAGTTCGCTGATTTTAAGATCAAGGCCGCAGGTCCGGAGTGTGGACTCATCATGATGGACGACCGGAACACCCTCGCGGGAGAACCATATATCGAATTCAAAGTATTGAACAATGTCTCTTGCGGCGTCGAAGGCCTCAATCGTGTTTTCGGGGTGGCCGTAAGAGGCCCCGCGATGAGCGAAGAGGCGCGGGGGCTTTGATAGGAAGAAATCTGTCTCCATTGAGCTGCTCCAATTATTGATGGCTTCGTAAAAAGTCCATCTGCGGCGTTGCGCTGCATCCTTCGTCGTTGCGGCGTAGGCCTAACTACGCCTCACTCCTCAGGATTTGCGCGCCTTGCATCTGGAGCTTTTTACCTTGCCATCCCAATTTTGACTTTTTACGAGTTCACCAATTATTGAAATCGGTTAAACTGCTAAAGTTGTCAGTTTCACGGCTGGTGAACTTTCGTTTCACTGTAACCCTCCCCCTTGACGGGGTAGGGAGGGGTGGGGGTGATTTTCATTCTTTGTTGTTCCCCACCAGGGCATGGCAGTTAGAAAGGGCAGGAGGGCGGTCGGCGAAATTACTCATTATCTGAAGAGAACTCTCGAAGTCTTCCATGCCGAAGACCTCAAGGGTCACGACCCTTTCCGTTTCTCTCATTTGTTTAAGCCGGCTTACAACCTCGGAAATGACCGACGGTTCAAGAAACCTTATTGTTCTATGATCTGAACCGTTTTCATGACCGTGCAAGTGAATGACCCTCGCCATGGAAAGGTATCTGTCAAGATACCGGGTAACGGGGTAGCCGTAGAAGGCAAGATGCCCTATATCAAGACACACGGACAGGCCGTTTCTAAAGACTATCTCTTCAATCTCCTCATAGGGGTAGTCAAGGGTTTCAACGCAGAGCATCTTTGCAGGAACACCGTCTGAGAGGATCTCTTCAATTGACAACTGAAGGGCCTCCTTCCATCTTTTCATATCCCGAGCCGGCCTTTCCCCCCGCATCTCTCCGTGGAAGTGCACTATATAGGCGAAGGGGTCAATATGGCTTGTGATGTCAATTATTCTCAGTGCCGATATAACGGAGCGCCTTCTTACGCTTTCATCAGTATCGCCCAGAAACACTTCCGCGGTCATATGGACAGTGTAGGAAAAAGCAGAGCCATTTTTAATCCCGGCGAGTTCCTTTATCACCTCGCGGTCCGGGATGTTTGATTCCGTGCCTGTGTCAAATAGCACCAATTCCATGTCATCTACGTGCCGGGCAAGGAAGCGGGCATTGCGGCAGAGATCATCTGCGAGGATGTATGATGTCGTTCCCAGCCTGAATGGAAAACCGCCATTGAGGCTGGGAATCTCTCGGGCTTGATCTATCGTATAGGAAATAGTCTGCATCCTAGGATATAAGATTCAAATCCCTATCTTTTGCTGACGGTTTTCTCGAAAGGGGGCAGGATGCTTCGCTTCCGGGAATAGTGCCGACAATCTTAACTCTGCCGGAGACATATTCAAAAGCGCAGCCTTACACAATTCTGATACCCTCCTCTAAGATTTCCTTCACAAAGGGATTTTCAGGATTGAAATCCTCCGGGCTGAACGGAAGAGGTGAGAGGTCGCTGCTTACGGAAAGGGTGATGCGTCTGATCTTGGAACGATCATCAAAACGGTCCCCTGCAAAAGCATCCGATACGAGTGCTAAATCAATATCACTCCATTCATTGGCCCGGCCACGGGCATGGCTCCCGAATAAGACCGCTCTTTGCACGTGAATATCCTGGGCCTCCAGCGCACGAATATACCTTTCTATTATGCCCCGGATGTGATCAGGGATTTTAGCCATTGATAATGCTCCTTGATTCTTATAAATTTCCCCTCACAAAATTCTCTGGTGCACTTCTTTTGAAAGTCTTTCTTGTATTGCGGGTAGCGGACCTCCAAATTGAAATCGGATACCTCATCAAGAAAAAGAGACAGTTCTTCATTGAGAGGGACCCGGGTTTTCTCTGCTAATTTCAAAAGATTGTGTGTTCTAGGGGGCATTTGATTGTTGCTGTCTTTAACGAAGTGCGCCTTCAATGCTTTTTCAAGCACAAGATGCCCAAGGAACAGACACCAGTCAAACTTTTCTGCTGCGAAAAGCTTCTCCGCAGTATCCAGATCATCATCGGCGCTAGCGATCCAGTATTGTATGTGCTCCTCGATTTTCATCGGTTTTGAACCTAGTGAAGTGCAACTCCATGGCCCGAGGAGGGATCACACCAAGAACGTATTACATCCATTTCGGCATGATCATGAATTGTCCACAACCCCAGACCATGGTTGATTGTTAACCTGATGCGTCCGGCATGCTCATAACCATCATCAAATTCAGATTTTAATATATACTCTCGGTCCAAAGCAAAGTAAAGCTGACTCAGCACCTCACAACCGGTAAACGCTCAGTTTCAACTCAGGCGCCAGTTGCCAGGCCTAAGTATCCTCAACCGGAATGAGGGGATTTGCGATGAAAATGCGAAAAGACTCTTCACCTTTCCAAAAAAATTCTTGCATGCGGTTCCTTCGAGTGATAAATTTACTTTCTTTATGGCAAAAGGAATGTTTTCCAGTAACATCCCGAGAAGCCAACCTATATTTTTGATCTGGTATCAGGTTTGGTTCAATAAACCCGTTTGCAAACCAGGTTGGATGTGGAAATGGATTTTTCTCGGAAAATGGGAATAAAGTCAAGGTGGATGAAATGGCTGAAGCGAAAGTGAAAGGTAAGATCAAGATAGACAGGGAAAGGTGCAAGGGCTGTCTGCTCTGCATCGAGGTTTGCCCGAACGATAGGATCGCGGTTGACGAGACCCAGAACAAGAAGGGATACAATCCTGCCAAGTTCGTGGAAGAGGTTAAGGAAAATGAAAAGGGATGCGTGGGCTGCGCCCAGTGCGCGACCGTGTGCCCCGAGGTAGCTATCGAGGTGTATCGTGCCAAGTGAAAAAAAATTGATGCGGGGATCGAATGTAGTTGGAGAGGCGGCCGTCCGAGCAGGATGCCGTTTTTACGCGGGTTATCCTATTACGCCCCAGAATGAACTGCCGGAGTATCTTTCGGCCAGGATGCCGGAGGTGGGCGGCGCCTTTATTCAGGGCGAAAGTGAGATCGCCTCTATCAACATGGTGTTGGGGGCGGCGGCCACAGGGGTAAGGGCCATGACTTCGTCATCCTCTCCGGGGGTTGCGCTGAAGCAGGAGGGTATCTCTTACATGGCGGGGCAGGAGCTTCCTGCCGTGGTCATCAACATGATGAGAGGCGGGCCGGGCCTTGGAAACATCGCTCCTTCCGGCGCCGATTATTACCAGGCAACCAGGGGCGGCGGAAACGGGGATTACCGAACCCCTGTGCTGGCTCCTGCGGGATGCCAGGAATTGGCGGACCTGACCTTTACGGCCTTTGACATAGCCGACAAATACAGGACGCCTGTCATGATCCTGGGGGATGGCCTTATGGGACAGGTGATGGAGCCGGTGATATTTCCGGATCCCATTGACATCAAATCCCTTCCTCCCAAGGATTGGGCCTTGACCGGGTGCAAGGGCCGGAAGCCCAAGGCCATTTTCTCCATGCTTCTGGATCTCAATGCCCTTTACAACCACAATCTTCATCTGCAGGAAAAGTATGATGAGATCACGGCCAAGGAACTCAGGTGGGACACGGCTATGACCGAGGACGCCGAGCTTCTTGTGGTCGCCTACGGGACACCTTCCAGGATCGCCGAGAGCGCAATTGAGGAGCTGAGGGCTGAGGGCATAAAGGCAGGTCTCTTCCGGCCTATCACCCTTTGGCCGTTTCCCACTATCCCCCTGAGGAAGCTTGCGGCCAAGATAGGAAAGGTGGGTGTTTTCGAGTTTTCAATGGGGCAGATGCTAGATGACGTTATTATGGCGGTCGGGGAAAGGGCCGAGATATATTTCTACGGCGTTCCCGGTGGGATCATCCCCACCCCGAGCGATGTTGCCCGGTTCCTGAAGTCTTCCATAAAGGGAGACGGAAAGGTGGGAAGGAGGATAGAGGCATGAGCGCAGAGGCTGCATTCAAGAAGATCTTTGGAAGACCTGAATCTCTTAAGGAAAACTACACGCATTACTGCCCGGGATGCGGGCATTCGATAGCGCACAGACTTGTCGCTGAGTGCCTTGATGAGCTTGGGCTGAGGGAGAACACCATAGGCGTTCCGCCCGTGGGATGTGCGGTTCTTGCCTATAACTATTTCAATTTCGATATGATCGAGGCCCCGCACGGCAGGGCCCTTGCAGTTGCAACAGGCATCAAAAGGACAAATCCCGATAAGTTCGTTCTCACCTATCAGGGGGACGGGGATCTGGCCGCCATCGGAACCGCAGAGACCATACATGCCGCGAACAGGGGCGAGAAGATCAGCGCCATATTTATAAACAACGCCATCTACGGGATGACCGGCGGCCAGATGGCCCCCACGACCCTACTGGGACAGGAGGCAACCACCGCGCCCGGGGGAAGGGATTCAAGCCTTCACGGAAATCCCATAGATATCTCCGCAATGATTGCCGTGAGCAACGGCGTGGTCTATGTGGAAAGATGCTCTCTTGCCTCCCTTAAGCAGATACGCCAGGCCAAAAAGGCCATCAAGAAATGCTTCCAGGTGCAGTTGGACAAACTGGGATTCGGGCTTGTGGAACTCCTCTCTCCCTGCCCGACCAACTGGAAGCTTTCGCCCAAGGAGGCATGGGCGTGGGTAAATGAGGTGATGGTAAAGGTCTATCCCCTCGGAGTAATCAAGGACACGACAGGCTACGAGGATAAAAAATGATAAAGCGAACTCTATTTGCAGGTTTCGGAGGGCAGGGCGTATTGCTCATGGGTTATGTCTTGAGCCACGGCGCCATGCACCGAGGTTTGAACGTTACATATTTTCCTTCATACGGGGCTGAGATGCGGGGAGGCACTGCCAACTGCACGGTAACGCTATCCGACAAGAAGATAGCGTCCCCCGTGGCTTCCAATCCTGATCTCTTTGTGGCGATGAACTATCCGTCCCTGGAGAAGTTTGAAAAGAGCGTGGCGAAAAGCGGGCTGATATTTCTCAATGCCACCCTGATCAAGGAGGAGGTATCCAGAAAGGATGTTGAGGTCATAAAGGTTCCGACTCTGGAACTGGCCAAGGAGGCGGGCTCGGACCGGGCCATCAACATGGTCATGATAGGAGCCCTTTGCGCAAAGAGCGGCCTTCTTTCGCTCGAAGACACGGTTGCGGGCATGCAGGCGGCCCTCAAAGGAAAAGAAAAATTCTTCCCCCTGAACCGCAAGGGCATCGAGAGGGGTTTTGCCTTTATTGCAGACGGAAAATAATCCTTCCAGCAAGGCCTCCGGGTGATCCTGGGGGCCTTTCCCGATATACTCTCAAGCAAATACATTACGAATTTATTCTTTATGGGTTGAGCCAAGTGCATAATTATGACCAGTCGTCATTCCGGCGCAGGCCGGAATCCAGGTTGAGATGACTGGATACAGGCTCTAGGACCGGGGTCCGGGACAGGCTTCGCCGGAAAGACGTAACAAGCTAAAAGACCCCCTGGTATGATCCCCGCCGTTTGTCTTCCGTGTAAACGCTCATGACAGCAATATTTTGTCGCCTCCGCTAATGAAAATCCTCCTGCGGCTTTACACTTTGCGAGGTCGAGGATTTCCCTCCCCCCGCGCGGGGGGAGGGTCGGGGTGGGGGGGTGTATTTTCACGGTAAAGATACTTGACTGCCATTACTCAGTGTGGTTACAATGTTATTACGTACGGAGGGGCGCTTCAATGAAATCCAAGATAGTCAGGATAGGCAATTCCAGGGGAATTAGGATACCCAAGCCGTTGATAGAGCAGGCAGGGCTTGCCGGGGATGTAGAGATACAGGTCGAAGGAAACCGCCTCATAATCGGGCCGGCGAGTCGTCCGCGCGCCGGATGGGATGAGGCATTTAAGGAAATGGCAAGAATGGAGGATGATTCCTTACTTCAAGGCGATCAAAATATTCCTACGGCCTGGGAAGAGGTCGAGTGGGAATGGTGATTGATCGCTTCGATGTTTATCTTGTTAACCTTGACCCCACCGTCGGTCATGAAATCAGAAAGATGCGACCTTGTGTGGTCATATCTCCCAATGACATGAATCACCATATAGGCACCGTCATAATTGCCCCCATGACGACGAAGGGAAGGCCTTATCCTACAAGGATCGAATGCAGTTTTCAGGGGAAGGCAGGCCATATCGTCCTGGACCAGATCAGGACGGTTGACTCGGTTCGCCTTGTCCGCAAATTGGGGAAAATAGACCTTGAGACTTCCGCCGCGGTGCTCTCTGTTTTACAGGATATGTTTTCCGAATGATACCCCCATAAGGACACGGCCGGAAGGAGGCTCCCCAAGAGAGGGCTCCCTGCTTGGCGCCCTCCCCAGGTTGACATGGAAGCCCGTTAGGGTGCAGTAAATGGTGATGCGGGCAGCTCGCAGGCATCCTCCTCGGCAAATGGGAGCCAGAAGGTGAGGGTGGAGCGGGTCTCGGTTCCCAGGACCAGCACGTCTGCCGTTATCTCCGATTCTATCCATGCAGCGTGGGCCTTTAGATAGATGAGGTCGAAGTTACCAACCCCTGTCTCATCCGTTGTGACCGATGCGGGCACTGCACCCGATGAGGAGTTGGGCGGCGTGAGTTCGCCGTCAAAGTTCCTATCTTCTCCCGCATCAACTATCAAATTGCGGTTTTCATCTTCGTTACGGTAAACGTCTCCTCCGATAGCGCGGTGGATCTTCACTGTATTCCCCACAGCTTCGTCAGTTAACGAGTTACCGGGCACCAGTGTCAGGGTCTCTTTGCTTACGCCTCCAATCCCAATTGTATAAATGCCATTGTTTTCGGCAGAACCTGATACCGTTATCTGGTCCCCGGGCATAAAGCCGTCCTGTACAAAGTCTCCATCGTCTTCCCTTTGTATGGTATCATCTGCAGGGTTGTTATTGTGGAAGCTAATTTTGTTTGAGGTTACGCCCACACCCGCGGAATATGTTGCAGTGGGAATGCACGGCGGAGGAGGTGTTCCGTTGATCGCCCATCCTCCGACAGCATATTGGGTCGGCCATGTCCCCAGCGTCACGATCGCCCCTGATACAGGGTTGCCGTTGGAATCCAGGACCAGCACCGACATGGGCAGTTTATAAGCGGTGTTGTTTTCAACGGATTCGATCTTGGTAGAGCGTCCGATCACGACCGACCCCGCAGTTCCGCCGATTATTATCTGAACCTCATCTGAAATGAGAGGGGTGCTGCCGACAACCTCCGCGTGAACCGTCACCCCCAGCCCGCCCGAACTCAGCGAACCGGAGGTAAATGTGGACTGCGCAACGCCGAAGTCGTTTGTATAGACGATAACCGGAGAGATGCTCTCACCCCCTCCGGTGGGGTTAAGTATGGAGAAGGCTACCGGCGCTCCTCCTACCACCTGGTCTGTTGCATTCTTCACTGTTGCCGTAAGGGTTACCGTGTGCTTTGTTGTGCCGGTGCTGGGGGCGACAACCGTGGCGCTTGCCTGAAGGGCCAGTTGTGCGGCCTGGACCGGCGGCGCGGAAAACGCTATGGTCATGCTGTCGCTGACCGCCGGGTTGTCTGCGTCGGAGACCTGAACCGTGGCCACTCCGGCATCATCCGAGCTCAAAAATGCCGACGCCTTGCCTGAAGCCACCGCTTTGTTACGGACCTTGGTCCCTAATAAGTTGTCCCATTCCCCAAGGGTGGTGGCAAACCGCACATTGGCTTGTGTCGGCGCCTGAACAACTATCAGAACTCCGCTTATGATTGTGACGTTAGCCCCAACACCTTCAGTTGTAAGTGCGTCAGTCCCGATAAGTGTGAGCGTCTTGCCGTCCGCTGAGATTGAGGCTATAGTGAAAGCGCCGTTGTTTCCAGCCGATCCCGCCCCGGATACAAGGATCTGCTGCCCCGCCACAAAGCCGTCCGTCAAGAAGTTTCCTGTATCCCGAGTTATTGTGTCGGGGTCGGGGTCTGCGTCTGCAAATGCTATGTCACTGCTTATGGTCTCTGCCTCGGTGTATGCGCCGTGGGGATCTGCGGTAGGCGAGATTATGCCGAAGGCCTGGCCTGTGATGCTGACCGTGTAGGCTATCGTGGCAGCGGCCCCCAGGGAGTCGGCCTTGACCGTTACGTCGCCCTGTCCTGTTCCGGTAACAGTTATGGTCACCTGCCCGGCCACGTTGGTTTTGATAGCCGTTTGAGGGCCGATAACATCGGTGCCATGAGTCAAAGTTACGGTCCCGTTTCCGGATGCGGCAAAGAACATATCCGCATCGAAGATGGCAACCCCTCCGGCATCGGTAAGAGTCGCGGTAAGGGTCGCCGCTGTGCCTCCCACCTCGAGGTTAGTGGCATTGGTTGTGAGAGCGACCGTGGTTCCTGTTATCTGGATGGGGATCTGCCTTGATGCAAGTCCGGTTACCGTTGCGGTTATGGTCACGGTCTGGTTTTTCTTCTCGACAGTCCCTGAGGAAAAGAGGATCTTTGCCTGACCGTTTGCGTCCGTCTCAACGGATGTCGCGCTTATCTGGCCTCCGCTTGCGCTGAAAAGCACCACTACTCCTGCGACCGGAACGCGGTTTGCGTCAAGGACAGTTGCCGTTATGGTAGCGCTATCCGAGTTATCGGATTTTACGGATGTCTGGGATGTGGATAGGCTCAAGACATCTGAGACCGCTGTGAACGCCACGTTGGTCTCACCTGATACTCCTCCCGCTGTTGCCTTGACCTTGGCAGTGGCCGCGATTGTAGCGCTTCTGAGAGCAACGTTTGCTATCCCGCCCCCGGTTGATGCCGTAGCCGAAGTGGTTCCTGTTGAAGTGAAGACGCCGTGGGTGGTCGTGAAACTGACAACCGTGCCGTCCGCGACGTTGCTTCCGTTTGTGTCCTTCACCTCGGCTGTTATGACGGTGGTGCTTGTGCCGTCGGCCGGGATGCTGTTGGACCCTGCCGTAACCGTAACGGTTTTAACCGCCGCTGCTATGATTGTAACAGAAGTTGATCCGGATGCGCCTGCGGTGTGGAGTGCGGATATGAAGGCCGTTCCAGGGGTCTTGGACACCGTGTAGGTGACGGAGGCATATCCTCCGGTAGTGGTTGCGGTGGCGGCGGAAAGGCTTCCCGACCCGGAGAGGAAGAAGTTGAGAGTCTCGCCGTCGGCCGCGGGGTTGCCCCTGTTATCCCTGGCAAGGGCCGTTATTTTACTTGTGCTTGATCCATCCGCGGTAAGGTTGTTGGGCTCAGCGGTCATGGTGATGGAGGAGATGGCCCCTGTCACGAACTTAACCTCTGTTTCACCGGTTATGCCGCCTGCTGTGGCCCTTACAACCGCTTTACCAGTGATATTTGAGCTTCTCAGGCTGACGGTTGCGATTCCGGCCGAGGTGGTTGCGGTGGCGGCGGAAAGGGTTCCCGCTGTGGTGGTGAAACTCACTATAGTCCCATCCGCTATGTTGCTGCCGTTGTCGTCTTTGACCAGGGCGCGTATCTGGGTCTGGGCGGTCCCGTCGGCCGGTATGCTCTCAGCACCGGCGGTTACCTCAACGGAGCCTACTATTGCGGTTATAAGGATGATATTGGCGCTGGCGGATGTTCCGTTCGGCGCCCTGGCCCTCAGGGTCTCGGTTCCTGGTGTCTGTGATGCAGTGTAGGTGACGCTCGCCGCACCTCCGCTGGTGGCGGCAGTCGGGGAAGACAGGGTGCCGGTTCCTATCTGAACGTCGAAGGAGATTACCTCTCCGTCTTCCACTGCGTTTCCGTAGGCGTCCCTGGCAAAGGCTTTGAGCGTGCTGGTGCTGCTCCTATCAGCCCTTATGTTGTTAGGGAAGGCATCCAGTGTAAGGGATGCCGCCGGCCCGGGTACGAACTGCACTGTCACATTGGAGGTAGCTCCGCCCGATGCCGCCGTTATGGTTGCCGATCCAACGATGGTGGGGCTGAAAAGGATGACCGAGGCAATGCCGTTGGTGGTTGAGGCCGTAGGTGCCGACAGGCTTCCGGCGCTTGTGGTGAAGCTGACAAAAGTTCCGTCGGCTATGTTGTTGCCTGATGTGTCCTTGACTGTTGCCCTTATTGTAGTGTTGGAGGTGCCGTTTGCGACTATGCTTGTGGAAAGGGAGGTAACGGTCACGGATCCCACCGACGCCTGTATGAGGGTCAAGGTAGTGTCGGAGACTGCGCCGTTGGTTGAAGTCGCCCTTACGGTTGCGGTGCCTGGGGTGTTGGACGCGGTGTAGGTAACGGTTGCAACCCCGCCCTTGGTCTCTGCTGTCGGGGCCGAGAGGTTCCCTGACCCGGCAAAGACTGAAAAGCTTATCACCTCACCGTCTGCAACTGCATTACCCTGGCCGTCCGTTACCTGGGCCCGGATTACTGAGGTGCTCTTTCCGTCGGCTGTGAGGTTGTTGGGATTTGCGCCAACCGCGATGGCGCTTACTGAGCCGGGAATGAAGGTGACGACGGCGGTTCGCGAAAATCCTCCGGCCGTGGCCGTAATAGTTGCAACGCCAACAAGGGTGGCGCTTGTCAAGTTGACCTTGGCAACACCGTTTGTCGTTGAAGCCGAGGCTGAAGAAAGAGTGCCCGCGGTGGTTGTGAAGCTAACAAAAGTTCCGTCTGCAATGTTGTTTCCAGCGGTGTCCTTGACGGTAGCGGTCACGAGGGCCTGCGATGCGCCGTCGGCAACAAGGCTTTGGGCTCCTATGGAAACCTCAACCGACCCTACCGTTGCCTGGATGAGGGTGATGGCGGCGGTTGCGAAGTTACCGTTTGTTGAAACGGCCCTTATGGTGACTGTGCCGGGTGTGCTGGAGGCAGTATAGGTAACGGTTGCCAGGCCGCCTGATGTATCATCCGTCGTAGATGAAAGGATGCCTGAGCCTGAGGTGATGGCGAAGCTTATCACCTCACCATCTGCGACCGCGTTACCCTGGCCGTCCGATACCTGGGCACGGATAAGCGATGTGCTCTTTCCGTCCGCGCTCAGGTTGTTTGGTGCAGCGCTCAGGACTATGGTGCTCACTGAGCCAGGAATGAAGGTTACAGTTGCCGTTCCGGAAAATCCTCCGGCCGTGGCCGTGATAGTCGCAACACCTACAGTGGCGGGGCTGAACAGTGTAACCCTTGCCTCACCGAGGGAGGTCGTTGCGGTCGCAGATGACAGGGTTCCGGAGGTTGTTGTAAAGCTTACAACGGTTCCGTCTGCTATTGGGTTTCCCACGGTATCTATTACGGTTGCTATCACAGGAGTTCCCGATGTGCCGTTTGCAACCAGGGAAGTGGCTCCGGTTGCCAGGGTCACAGCGCCTACCGTGGGAGTGATGAGATTTATGTCCGTGGTGGAAAAGGCTCCGTTTGTCGCCTCAGCGGTTATCTGAACGAGTCCGGGGGTGGAAGAGGGCGTGTAAGAGACCGAGGCGAATCCGCCGCTTGTGGAGGCGGTTAAAGCGGAAAGAGTGCCGGAGCCGGTAGTTATGGCAAAACTTATCACCTGGCCGTCTGCCACGGGGTTTCCGAATGCATCAATTACTTGCGCCCGCAACGTGCTTATGGTGGAGCTGCCCGCTGTCAGGTTGTTGGGGGTGGCCGTCAGATTGATCGCGCTTGGAGGGCCTGCTATAAATGTGACAACCACGCTTGCCGCAGCCCCTCCGGCTGTAGCGGTAATTGTTGCAAAGCCGATGCGGGTGGCGCTTATAAGGTTGACGGAAGCGTTGCCGTCGTCAGTCGTCGCGTTTGAGGCGGAAAGGAGGCCTGCTGTTGTGGAGAAGCTTACCACAGTCGGGCTTGTGATGGGATTCCCGTTTGTGTCGTTTACAAGCGCGGTAATCTCGGTGCTTGTGGTTCCTCCTGCGATGAGTGTCTGCGCCTTTGCGGTAAGGACGATCGAGCCAACGACCGCCTGAACAAGGCTGATGTCAACCGTAGCGATTACTCCGTTTGTGGCCTCTGCTTTTACCGTCTCAACCCCCACGGTGGTGGAGGCCGTATAGACAACCTCAACTCCGCCGGCTGCCGTCGTAACGGTCGCGGTGGATAAGGCGCCGGCTCCGCTGGTCATTGACAGGGTAATCACCTCATCGCTTATTTCGTTTCCGTTTGCGTCAAGGGCCTTTACCAGTATTTTGCTCTGACTGATCCCGTCCGCAACAAGGCTTTGGGGTGAAGGCACAAGAGAGAGGGTTGTAACGGGTCCTGGAATAAAAGTCACCTGGACAGTGCCGGAAACCCCGTCCGCCGTTCCGGTGATGGTGCATATTCCTATTCTGACGGGGCTGGTCAGGTAGGCATAGGCGAACCCTCCGCTGGTCGAGGCCGTGAAGGTGCTCTGGCTTCCGGCCTGATCCTTGTCTATATCGCCGGATGTGACTGTAAAGGTTACTGTCCTTCCATCCGGCACTCTGGCGCCATTTGTGTCAAGGACTTCGGCCGTTATCCTGGCCTGGGAGAGGCCGTCTGCCACAAGCTGGTCTGCTCCGGTGGTCAATTCTATCGAGCCTATGACAACGGTTTGGGATTCGCCCCCTGCTCCTCCTCCGCTTCCACATGATGCCAGGAAAGGAATCAGTGCCCCGAGGATCAGGAAAAATCGCCCAAAGCGTCCAAGAGTCAGCCTCATATCTCTATTGCCCCCTTCATTTTTGTCTCAAAAGTTCCTTTGCTTCCCTGCCTGCCCTTCCTGCCGGATCGAACTCCATGGCCTTCTGCAACTCTTTTTCCGCCTCAGCCCTGCGGCCGGTGGCAAGTAGGAGCTTTCCCAACTGTAAACGCACCAGCGCGTATTCAGGGTCGGTTGAGACGGCGCGTCTGTAGGCATCCTCCGCCTCCTTCTTCTTACCCATCGCCTCGAAGGTTATGCCCATGTTCATGAGGCCGACGCTGTAATTAGGCATCAACCCAACGGCTTTTTTATAGCTTTCAAGGGCCTTTTCGTAGTTTCCCTTGTTGTAATATGCCAGTCCCAGGTTGTTGTATGCAAAATGGGGTGTGGCATAAGTGAAATCATCCGCGGCCTTCTTGAACTCCTCTATGGCCTGATCCCAGTTTCCTTTTATCAGATAGACGGTTCCCAAGTTGTTTCTTGCAGCCGGGAAGGTAGGCCTGAGGCTTAGGGCCTTGTGAAAATGCTCGATTGCCTCCGTATATGCCCCCATTGCCTTATAGGCCAGGGCCAGTTCATGCTGGATATCGGCGCTTTCGGGATCAAGGGATGCGGCCTCCTTAAGATGCTTCAGTCCTTCGCCGGTGTTTCCCCTCTGAAGCTGAGCGAGCCCCATATCCTCCATTGCCCTCGATCTTTTGAGTCTCACCTCGCGGTCCATGGCGCATCCTAGCGCTAAGGTCAGTATGACAAGAATTACCGGAAGGGTCCTGTAATTGATCATAAGGAATTTCTCCTTAATGCCTTACCGTGGGCGAAGGCACTACCCTGGGGGTCAGGAAGACCAGAAGTTCCGTCTTGCCCATTCCTATCTTTTGCGCCTTGAATGCCCAGCCGATCACCGGAATGTCCTGCACCCAAGGGATCCCGGCAACCGATTCGCTTTTGTCTTCCTTGTAGATACCGCCTATAACCAGGGTATCACCGGATCTCACCATGAGTTTGCTCTTTATGGTCTTTTCGGTCTTACCGCTCAGGTCGGGGTTTGCCTTGTCATCGGTTACCTCAACCTCCATTGTAACGTAATCGTTGAAACTCACGGTCGGGGTTACTGCAAGTGAGAGGGTGGCTTCAAGCTCCTTCACATCCCTCTGGTCGGCAGTAACTATCTCCTTATAAATAATGTCGCCTCTGCTTATTATGGCCTTTTCGCCGTTACTTGCCATGACCTTGGGCGCTGAGATGATCTTTACCTTGTTTTCTGCCTCTGCAAGGGCGAGGGAGGCATCAAGGGTCAGGATGCCAAGGCCCCTGTTGGTAAGTCTTGATAAGGACAGGCCCAGGTTGGACACCCAGTCGGTAGGGGTATTGGATGAGAATGTCCCACCCACGATCATGTCGCCGTAGGTGGTGTACTGCGTTGGGTCTGTTCCCCAGTCCTGGGTTTCATGTTTACGCCACCTACGGTCTATGCCCGGCGTGGTTCCATCAACGGAACCCCACTTGACTCCAAGGTCCCTTCCGAAACTGGTTGAAGCGTCAACGATCCTTGCCTCGATCATGATCTGCTTGACCGGTGCGTCGAACCTCTTGGCGATTTCTCTGGCCTCCGCTATTGTCTGCGCAGTATCCCTGAGTATGATGGTGTTCGTTCGCTCATCAACGCTCACCGTCCCCCGGTCGCTTTTGACCTTCTCAATATGATCTTTTATTTCCGTGGCCTTGGCAAAATCCAGTGTCAGATATTCGGTAACAAGGGGTTCGGCCTTTTTTGCCTCTTCTGCTTCCTTTATTTCCTTGGCCTTGAGGGCAAGTTCCTCATCCTTTTTTCTCTTCTCCTCTTCCTCAACCTGGGCAAGGCGCGTCCTGGTGGTGACCCAGATAACGTTACCCTGGCGACGCATGGCGAGGTCGTTATTGGCAAGCACGAGATCCAGCGCCTGGTCCCACGGCACGCTTTTAAGGCGCATGGAGACAACCCCCTTGACATCCGGCCCCCAGACGATGTTGAGGTTGCTTACCTCTCCAATAAGCCTCAGTACATTTGTCACGTCGGCATTTACAAAATCCATGGTCATCTTCTGCCCGACATAACTACCCTTTTTAAGACCGGGAATAACGGAGGCATCCTTGGCAGGTTCTTTGGCCTTCTTGGGGCTTGCGGGATTGTCTGAGGTCTTCTTGGTTAAGCTTGATTCAGCAATTTTTTTCTTGTCGGCTGCCTCCCTTGTTTTTCCGGGAAGGGGTGCAAAATCCATCCGTATGATTCCCTGCCTCTGCGTGAGGTGATAGGGAACTATATCCTGAAGTTTAAGGGAAACAGCCAGGCTTTGGCTAGGCTCAGAAAACTCGGTAACTACGGACTCAATAGGCGGTACCGGTGGCAATTGACTGATCCGTTTTTTGAGCGCGGGCTCGATCCCTGTCTTTTCAAGATTGACCCGCACCACTCTTTCGGCTGATCTTTCCACCCCGTATTTGATTTCCCTGTCCGCAGTGATGGTGACTCTTGTGGTTCCCTTTTCCATGGCGGCGAGATCAATATCAAGCAGCCGTGCAAGCCTATGATCTTTATCAGCGCCTTCCTGGCTCAATGATGACTTTATAGTAGCTAATATCCGTTTTTCTTCATGAGAAAGGGATGCAGTTACTCCTGCGGCAAGCTCGGCATCCAGCCGGACGATTTCGGATTCACCCGGCACCTCCGCGAATGAAACTGAAAGGATATTGGGATCGCCTGTCTTAATAATATCCTTGAGCGCAGGCCCCCTTGAGGCCTTGATATCTATGTAAAGCCTTTTTTTATCCGGTGAGGTGAAGCTGATATATTGGGCCTTGCCGTCAGTGAGTATCTCCAATTCAGTTGCGCCGTCAGGCAACTGTTTTACGGTTATCCCCTCAACAACCGTTAGCCCTCCTTTTGCCGGGGGAGCCTTTCCATTTTCCGTTGTGGCGCAGCCCGGGATAAAGAGCATGGCGCAGAGGGCCGGAAGCAGCGCCGTAAACCGGAGGCTTCGAGGCTTTTTCCGAATTGTATTCATACTGTGATCTCCTTCCACTTCCTATATCCCTCACCCTCTACGGGGGAGGGAAGGGTGGGGGTGCTTTTCATATAAACGGTCAGATGGGCTACTCTTTGTAGAGCTTCTTTTCTATTTCCCTTGTTATTATCCTTCCACGAAAATCACGGAACTTTTCGCGGATCGCCACCTTGCCGTCCAGTATCTTCACGACTACTCCGCCGTTTAGTCCTATGGGAGTTCCGTGCACTATGGGATAACCGAGACCTTTAGCATCCTTTACCATGGCCCAGCTTCCTTTAGGGGTGAGCACTATGGCAATGAGATCTAGCTGGGATAGATCCAGCGTTTCAAGATAGGTCTTCGGGCGGCCGTCTTCCTGGGCTTGGGGAATTACTTCTTTTACGGCAAGAAAGCTCCTAAACGGGTCAGGCTTGCCCTCAGGGCTGTAACGGTAAGTATCCTTAGCGCCGGGTTGGGTGTCGGGTGCCTTCCCTGTTAGCGCAGGCAGTTCCCTCGGCCCCCTCGGGCCCTTGTATATGACCTTGACTGGTTCGTCCCCGGATGCCCCTATCAGGAGAAGTGCGGCGAGCACCGTTACGATAAGAAAAAGGCTATTTTTTCTTCGGCTGGGCCGGTTCATCTGCTTGCCCTTTGAACCTGTAGGTAACAGCCTCGCATTTCGTGTTGAGCGTGTTTGAAAGCTCGGCCACAGGCTTCATGTTTACTTCAGTGATATTTACTATCCGCTCCATGCTGCCTATTTTGTCAAAAAAAACGGCAACATCATGGTAGCTGCCTCCTACTTCAAGGGAAAACGGGATTTCTACATAGAAGCCCTTGGGCCTCTCCTTTTGTGGAGTAAACATCTTGAACTCAAGTTTGGATTCGCTGCCCTGCTGGGTGATGCTCCTCAGTAGAGCCGGTATCTCCCTTTCATTGGGAAGAAGCTTGAGTGCTTCCGTAAACTGCTCGCTTACGTTCTTGTATTCTTCTTCAAACTGGGCGAGGCTTCTCGCCTTTATCTTTGCCTGATTGATGCTCTGGACAAGTCTCTGTATATCCGCCTTGAGCATCGTTATCTCTTCACTTTTAGGGAGATAAACAAAATAGATGAACAGTCCCGCCAGCAGTAAAACCGTTCCTGCCAGGATAGCGATCCTGTGTGCCATCCTGATCCTTTCAGCAGTATCCAGCAAAACGCTCGGGAACATTTCGTGCGGTTCTCCCCTCTTTACCTGCGGGCACTTCCTGCGGCAGGCTTGGCCTCCTCGTAAGAATAGGTCTTGCAGTTTAGAACGAATTCAGTGACATTTAGCTTATAATCAGCCAGGTTCCTCAGTTTTGTCGAACTTAGATCAACATCTTTGATATGGGGTGATCTCTTGAGGTTGTCCATGAAGAGAGCGACGGTGTCGTTATCCATTGCCGTGCCTTCAATGCTGAGGGATCCCCTCTTTTCGTCAAGCATCCTGAGCCAGAGTTTATCTTCCGGAACGGCCAGGGAAATTTCGTCCAGAAGATGCACGGGACCGGTCTTATTTCTTTCGAGCTGCTGAATGACCTCAAGTTTGGAGCGTATCTCAGCAAGCTTTCTCTTTATCTCCTCTATCTTTCTGTTGGTATCGGCATAAGTGGCCAGTTCCCTGGTCTTATCTTCCTTGTCTTTCCTCAACTGGGCGAGTGTCCCGTTTAGATCAATTAAGAAGTATGCCATCAGGGAAAAAAGAAAAAAGACCGTCAGGAGGTATATGCTGATCTGCCTTCTTATGTTTTCTTTCTTTCTTGCAGCCCTGAAGGGAAGGAGATTTATCTTGATCATTTGTCCCCCACGCTTCTCAGGGCAAGACCAACCGCGACGGCCGCCTGGGGCCCCATGTATTTGAGATACTTGAGATCAAACTGCCTTTCATCAACGATCAGGCCCTTGAAGGGGTTGAACTCGGAGACATCCATGGCGGTTTCCCCGGCGAGCAGGTCCATGAATCCCGGCACCCTGCAGGAGCCGCCGCTTACAAGCACGCGGTCAATGGACAGATCAGGATAAGTGCTGGCTACAAAATCAAGGGCCCTCCTGATCTCCTGTACCCATGAGCTGACAACGGAGGAAAATACCTCTTTTACTGCTTCCTCCTGATCTCCAAGGGGAAGACCTCCGAGTTTGAGCCTTTCAGCCTCCTCATAGGTCACATCCATCTTCTCCATCATGGCCTGATTGATCTGGGAGCCTCCATAGTTGGAATCCCTTGTGAAGATGGATACGCCTTTATTGACTACGTTTATGATAAGTTCGTCGGCGCCTACATTGACAATCGCCGTGCAGCCTTCAACCGAGGGATTGGCCTGGGTCATTTCCAGGGCGTTTTCAAGGGCGAAGGCATCAACGTCAAGAACGAAGGGAGTTACCCCAGCCTGATCGAGCAGCGCCATGTAATCGTTTACGATGCTCTTTTTTGCCGCGACAAGGATCACATCCATGCGTGCGTCTTCCTTATCCGCTTCCTCATCATCAGGGCTGCTTTCCTTTATGTCGAGGATATCAAAGTCCAGGTTGACCTCCTTGATATCGAAGGGTATGAACTGCTCAGCCTCATCGTAAATGGACTTCTCCAGATCACCTTCTCCCTTTCTTGCAAGCGATATCTTCTTTACTATGACGGAGTAACCGGAGATAGCCGTAGCCACCTTCTTGTTTTTTATCTTGAGGCCTTTGAAGAGCTTTTTTATAGCGGAGGCAACTACCTGCACTTCCTTGATGTTGCCTTCAAAGATGGATTCATGGGGGATGCCGATGATGCCGAAGTTCTTGAGTATCTTTCCGCGCTTTCCGTGCTCTATTTCAACCAGCTTTACGGAGTGCGATCCGATATCAAGCCCGACGAGGTTATATTTTTTTGGTATGCTCATAAGTCCTCAAGCCTGAGGAAAGACCTTAGCCCTGTCGGCCAGATCGTAACCGAGGGCAAGTATGATCTTGCGCATGGTCTCAAGTCGGCAGCCCTTACCCTTTTCGATCCTCTCAACGGTAATGGGCGAAAGGCCGGCCTTCCTTGCAAGCTCAGCCTTGCTCATGAGCAGGGATTCTCTTATGTCCCTTACGGCATTGTGAGCCACAGCAATTCCCACCTCCTAAAAGACCTGATTGCTAAACTGCATCTTTGAAAAAGCCTGGGGCACATGCTCTGCAAATGGGATTACCTATAAAATACAATCGTTGAGCAACATGAAAGCACAATAATTTTATTTGTCAAGAAAAAAAATACAATCTAACACTGTTATGTATAATTATATGTCAAAGATGCATTGGAAAAATCCGGTTGCAAAAGATACCATTAAGATTTACATTTTTCGGCGACTAACACCCATAAAAAAGCAGAGGAGCTACAATTGGAGGAGCAGATTAACACTAAAATCAGGAAGAAAAGCGTTCTGCGCGAATATGCGGAGGCGGCGGTTATTGCCGTCTTGCTTGCGCTGTTTATTCGAACCTTTGTTGTGCAGGCATTTAAGATACCTTCCGGTTCCATGGAGCCTACCTTGCTGGTGGGAGATCATATACTGGTAAACAAATTTCTTTACGGAATAAAGATACCGTTTATCCAGAAGACTCTTGTCCCGATAACGAACCCCCAAAGGGGTGATGTAATGGTCTTCATTTATCCGGTAGACCCCAGCAAGGATTTTATCAAGCGTGTGATAGGGCTGCCGGGCGATAAGGTCGAGATGATCGGGAAAACGGTTTACATCAACGGAAAGCCTTATGATGATCCTCATGGGTACTACTCGCCTGCGGGGGGGCCGGGCGAATCAAGTGCCAGGGAGCATTTCGGGCCTTTCAGTGTACCGAAGGATCATCTTTTCGTGATGGGAGATAACAGAAACCACAGTTACGACAGCAGGTACTGGGGGTTTGTCCCTATCGAGTCGGTAAAGGGAAAGGCATTCATAATCTACTGGTCATGGCCCAACTGGAAGAGATTCCTTCATATTGTTAGCTAAGGCGGGCTGTTCCCGCAACCCGGATCCCGGTGTGTAGTCCCGTCACTGCGGCATGCCCTTTTATATGAAAATGCTCCTTACCTTTACCCCTCCCCCTCGACGGGGGAAGCGTCGGGATGTGGTGCATTATTTCCTCCTCCTCGACGGGGGAGGTGTCGGGATGTGGCGGCATTATCCCCTCCCCCTCGACGGGGGAGGGAGGGGTGGGGGTGATGTTCATGCTTCGTTGTGCCCCATTCGGGCATGCCCTTAGCCGGAATCCACTCCGCCGTATTTTGGATTCCGGCCAAAACCGTGCCGGAATGACGGAAGAATAAAATTGCAGATAAAGGATGCCGAAAAGTTCTTGTCTTTTTAATGACGGAAGAATAAAATTGCAGATAAAGGATGCCGAAAAGTTCTTGTCTTTTTAATGACAGAAGGCTATGGAATAAGGCACTAAAGTGGCCGTGAAAAGGTTTTAAAGGGGCTTTGAGAGGCATAGCCTTGCTCAATAAGCGCTGCGGCCGCGAGGCGTTTCTGCGGCTTTATCCGGCATCCGCGGTTGGAAAGGAGGTGACTTTCTAACAGCAGGTACAAGGGATTTGTCGGGGTGTTTGCGGGTAAAAGCCCATGAACTTGTTCCTGAAATATCGCGGCGAAAACAGTCGTCCCGATTTATTGAGAAGTTACAGTGCGACCCCGATCCCGAAAAAGGGGGGTTATGTTAGCGGTAAACCGTCAACCTTTAAGGAGGTCTGTATGAAAAAGACATTGTTTGGAAAAGCGGTTGTAAAGTGGGCGGCCCTCTGCCTTTCGGTTTGCGTAGCGGCCTTTTTGGCATTTCCGGCAGGTGCGGCTGAGTTCAAGAAGGAATACAAGATGCAGCTTAACGTGGGGCCGACCTTTTATTGGGGCATGGGTGCGGTCAAGTTCGCGGAGCTTGCAAAGGCAAAGACCGGCGGCAAGATTAACATCAAGCCGTATTTCGGAAGCTCTCTTCTGAAGGGGGCTCAGTTGAAATCAGCCCAACTGGTGGCAAACGGGGTTATTGATTGCGCGCTGGAATCCACCATCAATATCTCCCCTGTTATCCCTGAATGCAACATCTTCTCCCTTCCATTCTTCATCAATACCTATGAAAACCTTGATAAGCTTGAAAATGGCAAGACAGGTAAGGCCGTCTTTGCGGCGATGGATAAAAAGGGCATTGTTGGGCTTGCCTGGGGCGAGAACGGTTTCCGTCAGGTGACAAACAGCAAAAGGGCCATCCATAAGCCTGAGGATGTGAAGGGGCTCAGGTTAAGAGTCGTGGGAAGCCCGATCTTTATTGACATATTCCGCCAGCTCGGCGCAGACCCGGTTGACATGAACTGGGGCGACGCTGTGACCGCCTTTCAGCAGGGCGTTGTGGACGGTCAGGAAAATCCGGTAGGAGTTCTTTTGCCTGTGCAGATATGGCAATATCACAAGTATGCGACCTTTTGGAATTACCTTGTTGATCCTCTTATTTTCTACTGGAACAAGAAGGAATGGAACGCGTTTCCAAAGGACATCCAGAAGGCAATAAAAGAGGCGGCCCTGGAGGCAGGAGAATATGAAAGGGCGCTTTGCAGGGCTGGTCTGGATGGTGAGAAATCCATCAACATTCTCAAGACCAAATTTAATTACACCATGGATATCCCTGAACCCGTAAAACACATGGAGGCAAAGGGAACGACGGTTACCTTCCTTACGGATGAGGAAAGAAACGCGTTTATTGCCGCTACCAAACCCGTATTCGATAAGTGGGTTAAGGAACTGGGAGCGGATCTCTACGGCAAGGCAACGGCGGATCTCAAGAAGTAACGCCCTGACAGCGAGTTGAAAAACCTGTTGTGGGCAGGCTGGGGCCCCCCTCTCGGGGGCCTCTACTCAGGGATGATAGATGGCAGCAGAGAAGAGACAATTCAGGCTGGATCACTGGATAGCCGCCATTCTGCTCTTTGGAATGGCCTCCATCGCCTTTATTAATGTGCTTAGCAGGTACCTTCTGCATTTTTCCTTTGCGGCAACAGAGGAAATAACCATAAATATGTTCGTGTGGCTCACGGTAGTGGGCACCGGAATCGCATTCGAGAGGGGAGGCCAACTAGGCATGGTCACCCTCTACAATATCTTTCCAAAAAGATTCAAGAAGGCCGTCATCATCTTCGGCTCCTCCATGAGCGCGGCGCTCTTTATCCTTGTGGACATCTTTATGATCCAGGCCATCTACCAGGAGCTTACGCTTTTTGAAGCAATTTCGCCCGGCCTGGGAATCCCGGTTTGGATTTACTATGTTGGCGTGCCGGTCTTGTCGGTCTATGTATTTGCCGGTATATACAGGGATGCGGTTTTAAGGCTTGGAGGCCTTCAAGATGGAGGGAAACTCTGATGGAGATAGTGGTCATTTCCCTGTCGTTTCTGGTCTTGATGGCTCTAGGCCTTCCCATAGGAACCTCCCTGGGCGTAGCCGCGGTTATTACTATATTTCAGTTCGATCTGGGCATAGGCATGCTGGGGATAAACTTTGCCTCAGGTATCGCCTCTTTTCCACTCCTTGCGATCCCTTTCTTTGTCCTTGCCGGTGTTATCCTTGAACAGGCAGGCCTGGCTGCCACGATAGCCGAGTTCTTTGAACTCCTTGTGGGGAAGGCGGTGGGGGGCCTTGCCATGGTGGCGGTCTTGACATGCATGTTCTGGGGAGCGCTTTCCGGCTCGGGGCCGGCTACCACTGCTGCGGTCGGACTGATACTACTGGCTCCAATGATAAGGCATGGATACGACAAGAGCTTCGCTGCGGCCACTATCGCGAATTCATCAGACCTTTCAATAATTATCCCTCCCAGCATCGCTTTCATAATTTATGGAAATATCACCAGTGTCTCCGTGAGCGCCCTTTTTATGGCAGGCATCATCCCGGGGCTTTTGACAGGCGCGGGCACGGTGGTGGTGGCCTATCTTGTAAGCAGAAAAAGGGGCTATAGAGGCCTTGAAAGAAGAGGCACACCGCGTGAACTGCTTGTTGCCCTCAAAAAGAGCGTGTGGGCTATCCTTGCTCCGGTAATCATACTGGGGGGCATATACGCAGGGTTATTCACGCCGACTGAGGCTGCCGTTGTGGCAGTATTCTACAGCCTCTTTGTTGCGGTCTTTATTTACAGAACCGTCAGATGGCGCGATATGATTCGGATGCTGGTTGACGCGAGTGTTACAAGTTCAGTCATAATGTTTATTGTGGTCTTTGCAGGGCTCTTCACCTGGGCCGCCTCCGTCATAGGGGTGATTGATCTTGCGGCAAACGCAATCGTAAATATATCTCCAAATGCGGTGGTGATGATCATCCTGGTGAACCTCCTTCTCCTGGGACTGGGGATGATACTGGATGCTATTTCCATATCCTATCTCATTATGCCGATACTTATGCCTGTGCTTGCGGCATTCAAGATAGATCCCCTGTGGTACGGAGTGATCTTTATCTCAGCCCTTGCCATAGGACAGGCTACTCCTCCAGTAGGAGTAAACCTCTTCACGGCGGCAAACCTTATCAAAGGCGATCTTGACTCCGTAGCCAAGGAGGCTATTGCGTTTTGTTTAATGGATGTGGTTGTACTCATAATACTATCGCTCTTCCCTATCCTTTCGCTCTATCTGCCGGTAAAGGCCGGCCTTTACACTCCGTAAGATGGAACTGAGGGGAGGCCAATTCAGACAAAGCGAGGTCGTAGGCATTCTGATCTCAAAAGCGGGGCTGCGTGTTCCCTATGGGGTGGCTGCCGGAAGCAGGGTTTTGTTCTGTCCCATTCGGGGAGGTGGGCCATTAAGGAAAACGTGACGGACGTGCCCCCCTATTATGGCGCAGGAATCAGGAATATGGACGATTGCCGGCCGGGTTCACGTGGTAACCAACCCATGCCGATGAAGGGAGCAGTACCTTGATATGAAAGCAAAATGGGCTAAAGTGGTATCAAGCAATATCCTGGTTACCCGACTGCCGCCCGGCGCGGACGTGATAGAATCTCTGGAGCAGGTTCTGAAAGAGGCAGGCATAAGGACCGCGACGATCGTATCATGCATTGGAAGTCTCAGAAGCGCTTCCTTTCATATCGCGGTGCCTGCTGATAACCCTGTAGGGGCCTCATACAGTGAGCCTATTGGAGTAAACGGGCCTCTCGAACTCCTTGGAGGGCAGGGGACGGTAGGACCGGATGAACATGGAGATATTTTTATCCATCTGCACGCGGTCTTCAGCGATGGGAAGGGAAACCTGAGAGGAGGCCATCTTGTTAAAGGCGCCAATCCGGTATTGATAACATGTGAAATCACAATGGCCGATCTTGAAGGGGCGCATATCGAGAGAAGATACGACCCTGAGGTGGATATGGCTGTTTTCGACATACACAAGCAGCAAGGTTAACAAACGTATATGATGGGGTTTCCATTAGTCTTCCCCGGCGGAGGAGGGTCTGGGCGGGGGCTTACGCATTTTCAAGGTAAACGCTCATGACAGAAATATTTTGTCGCCCCCGCTAATGAAAATTTTCCTCCGGCTCTGCACTTTGCGAGGTCGAGGATTTCCCTCCCCCCGCACGGGGGAGGGTCTGGGTGGGGGGTGTATTTTCACGGTAAAAAAGAGGTGTAAAGGTGAAACTGAGCAAGAATGAGAAACTGGCCCTTTATGAGAGGATGCTTACGGTTAGGGCCTTTGAGGAGAAGGCAGGCGAGCTTTTCAAGCAGAACCTGATACCGGGATTTATACATCTTTCGATCGGCGAGGAGGCCTCATCAGTCGGCACATGCTCGGCCCTCAGGCCGGATGACTACGTGGCAAGCACCCACAGGGGACATGGACACCTTATCGCAAAGGGAGCTGATACAGCGCGCATGTTCGCCGAACTCCTTGCCCGAAGAGTCGGTTATTGCAAGGGCAAGGGAGGCTCCATGCACATAGCGGATTTTTCCCTGGGAATACTGGGCGCAAACGGCGTTGTCGGCGGAGGTTTCCCAATTACGGTGGGAGCGGGTCTTTCAATAAAGCTTCGAAAAACCGATCAGGTTGCGGTGGTTTTCTTCGGTGACGGGGCCGCAAACCGCGGCACATTCCATGAGGCGGCCAACATGGCTGCGGCCTTCAAGCTGCCTGTGCTGTTCGTTTGCGAAAACAACTTCTATGCTTCCACCACCCCGTCTTCTCATACCCTTGCCGGAGGATCGGTCGCTGAACGGGCGAAAGGCTATGGAATGCCGGGTGTTGCAGTGGACGGAAACGATCTCCTGGCGGTTCGCCAGGCAGTGGAAGAGGCGGTTGCAAGGGCGAGAAAGGGAGAAGGCCCCTCCATCGTGGAGAATCAGACCTACCGCTACAGGGGGCACTTTGAGGGTGATCCACAAAAGTATCGAACCAGTGATGAGATTGAAAGCCACAAGGGGAAGAAAGACCCGATTGCAAGGTTTAAGGCGCATCTGGCAAAGAGCGCGGGCCTTACAGCATCAAAAGATGAAGAGATACGCGCAAGGGTTGCCTCTCTTATTGAAGATTCGGTGAGGTTTGCCATGGAGGCCCCGCTTCCAAGGCCGGAAGAGGCCCTCGAAGATCTCTATGTTAACGCATAAGGAGGAATTAAGATGACTACTAGAGAGATCTCGTGCTCCAGCGCAGTGATGGAGGCCCTGACCGAAGAGATGGAAAGGGACCCGGCCGTGTTTGTAATAGGCGAAGACCTTACCGCGCACGGCGGCATATTCGGGCAGTTCACGGGCCTTCCTGAGAGATTCCCCGGAAGGATAATTGATGCTCCTATCTCAGAGACGGCCATTGTGGGGGCCGGAGTGGGGGCCGCTCTTACAGGCATGAGACCTTTGGTTGACATGCATTTCGCGGATTTTGTAACGACCGCCATGGATGAGATCGTAAATCAGATGGCCAAGATCAGATACATGTTCGGCGGTCAGGCCTCCGTTCCCATGGTGCTGTGGGCGCCTGACGGAGGGGGATTGAGGGCGGCCGCACACCACTCCCAGTGCCTGGAAAGCTGGTTTGTCCACACCCCGGGCCTGAAGGTGGTTTCCCCCTCGGAGCCGGCGGACGTTAAGGGACTACTTAAGGCGGCTCTCAGGGACGACGACCCGGTAATATTTTTCCAGCACAAGAGGCTATTCGCCCAGAAGGGGCCGGTGCCTGAGGGTGAATATGTCATCCCTATCGGGAAGGCCGAGGTCAAAAGGCCGGGCCGAGATATCAGCATCATAACATATTCCAGGATGACCTATCTCTCCCTGGAAGCGGCAAAAATTCTTTCTGAGAAGGGAATCGAGGCGGAGGTCATAGATCTTCGCACATTAAAGCCTTTGGACTTTCCGCTTATAGCCGAATCGGTAAAAAAGACCTACCGGGCCATGGTGGTCCATGAGGCATGTCTCACAGGAGGATTCGGAGCCGAGATAGCGGCGCGGATCGGGGAAGAACTCTTTGACTGGCTTGACGCTCCGGTCACGAGGATAGGGGCAAAGGACGTGCCGATGCCGTTTAATCCCGCGATGGAGGATTTTGTTATGCCGCAGACAAAGGATATAGTTGAAGGGGCATTGAGGCTTATAGGTCGCGATGGGGGTTTAAAATGATAGAGATAAAGATTCCCAAGCTCGGGCTCACAATGGAGAGCGCGACCATAGCGAGGTGGGCCGTCAGCTCCGGAGATGAGGTTAGAAAAGACGACGTGATCCTTGTCATAGAAACCGACAAGGTAACCTATGAGGTTACAGCCCCTGAAGACGGCATTATTCACCCCGCGGCGGAGGAAGGTGCGGTTTGCCCTGTGGAGCAGGTGGTGGGATATATCGCCGCCGACAGGTCGGAATATGAAGGTCTCCTGAAAAAAATGAAGGCCGGCGCTCCTTCTGCGGAAAAGACCAAAGGAGAGCCACCGGAGGAAATGCCTAAGGAGAAGAAGCCCGAGCAGGCCGGGCCTGGTTCGGCCAGGATAAGGGTCTCTCCTCTTGCAAGGGTCATGGCACGGGAGCAAGGACTCGACCTTTCAAGGATAAAGGGAACCGGCCCCGGAGGACGCATCGTGAGGGCCGATATCCTGGCTGCCATTGAAAAGGGGCCTGAGGCCGTAAGCCCGGTACCCGCTCAGGGAGGAGTTCAACCTTTGGCGCCTTCAGCGGGGAAGACACCGATGCAGCGCATACCCATTAAAGGCGCCCGCAAGGTCATTTTCGACAACATGTTTGCGAGCATAAGCGCCTCAGCTCAGCTTACCATTCACACGGAGGCATCGGCCGAGGGTCTGATTTCCCTTCGAAATAAACTAGGGAAAGACGGCGAGAAGCCCTCCTATAACGCGATCCTTGTCAAGATGGCCGCCGCCGCCCTGAGGCGCCATCCGAGATTGAACGCTACCGTCTCAGGCTCCGATATCATCCTTTGGAAAGAGTTGCACATAGGCCTTGCAATGGAATCAGGGGATTTTCTGGTGGTACCGGTCGTAAGAAATCCTGACACAAAGGGGATAAGAGAGATAGACGCGGAGATCAGGGCCCTGACCGAAAAGGCCCGCAAAGGGGGCCTCACTCCGGATGATATGGCAAACGGCACATTCACCATAACCAATCTGGGATTCGCCGACATTGACCTTTTCACCCCCATCATCCGGCCTCCTGAAAGCGCGATCCTGGGTGTGGGCCGCATAGTAAAAAAGCCCTGGGTGCGGGACG
>Ga0210044_10001929_pt1 | contig 31464 bp, 31 predicted proteins | sample CryGey13umfilter_2_FD_183959 | JGI IMG/M metagenome (GOLD analysis project Ga0210044, IMG submission 183959) | Groundwater microbial communities from aquifer in Utah, USA - Crystal Geyser 4/9/14 3 um filter (SPAdes) (version 2) | ecosystem: Environmental > Aquatic > Deep subsurface >...
AAGGTATGGGCATATTGTTTAATGGACAACCATGTACATTTTATTGTTGTGCCAAGTGATACAGATTCATTGGCGAAGACATTTAATCAAGCACATATGCGGTATTCTCAATATCACAATGAGAAGACAGGAAAGAGAGGACATTTATGGCAAGGACGATTTTATCCTTGTCCATTGCATGAAGTTCATCTTTACACAGCGATACGATATGTAGAGAGAAATCCTGTTCGTGCAGGATTGGTGAATCAAGGGGAAGATTATCCATGGTCAAGTGCATTAAGTCATGTAAAAGGGATTAGGGACTGCACAAATACAGGGTATCCTGCTGAAAATGAATCTTTTGTGATGAGATTAGAAGGGTTAGTCTTAGGGGGGAAGGAAGGTTGCCTTGTCCCCGCTGGCGGAGGTTAGTGGGTGGAAAATATCCGGCAAAATTAGATGCGTTTCCCCCAAATGTGCCACCAGTCAATTACAATATTCATATTCGTTGGACAGGATGAAACATCAATCTCTTCCTGCTTTCCTTGCATAAACCATAGCTATTGTTCGATAAACCATGTGTGCCAATTTGGAATAAGGGGCATAAAAGAAGAGGAAAAAAACAGAAACAAGATGAAGGAAATAGATGGGATAGGCAATCATGGCTATACCCAGTAGTCTTGTTACTTCAGAAAGTATGCCGGATAGCACTACAGTATAGATTACCCAAATAAATAGCCAGTCAAAGTAACTGCCAATACCTGCCTGTGCCTTGACCTTGAATCGATTGATAACCATCAGGGTAATGCCAACCAGAAGGGCTATGGCACTAATATTGCCAATTATCTTCAGTGGCGAGTTTAATGGATATGGTGAATGCCGATCAAGTATATACAGATAGAATACAGCCAATGCCGTTGTAATGGCAAGCCCGATAAATCCATACAAAACCCCCATATGAGCAATGGCTCTTCCCTTGTTTACCTCACATTTCCTGAATCTATTGTGTGCTAATATCTCCAGTTTTACTGAGATAAGGGCTGGAATAATGGACGCAAAACTGCATTTACCGTTACATTGACCATGAATATTCTTCCAGAATCGCAATACCCCGCCAGCAAACACTATGGCAGCAAACATAAATACCGGAACAAATACCGCATCAATAATGGTATGAGGCATAAGGTGACCAAATACTATCTCGCCTTCAGGGATATGCAAATGCCCTGTGGCTCCAAGTACAGCCAGAAGAAACAACACAGGAAAAGCAATAAGCAATGGCAAGTATTTTATATTACCAACCATTGTTGCCAGAAATTCGGGAAAGGCATAGTGTCCAATGGTCATTTTTCGGATTGCCCCTATTACCTCACCAGGCTTTGCTCCCCGAGGACAATATGCCGTACAATCACCGCATTGGTGACAGAGCCAGATATCCGGGTCACTTACTAATTTATCCTTTAATCCCCACTGAGCATTGATCATCTCCTTTCTCGGAAATGGGCTATCATCAGGTGAAAGTTTGCATACAACTGAGCATGTGGCACACTGGTAGCACTTTTTCAGTGATTCACCACCGGATGAGATTATTTGCTTGACTACACTTAGGTCTGGCTTGATTATATCTGCCATTTTTTAGCCTCCTCATACACAGACAGGAATGTCTGTGCTACACATTAAAAACCTTTGAATGGATTGGGTCCCACCTTCTCCATCGTTTCCATAAACTCACTAAATATCCCTGGAAGCAGAGAGTACTCGTTTATAGACAGCTCAACCATCTTTACCCGTTCAGATTCAAGCCGCAATCTATCCAATGTCTCCTTAACCTTGCTCAATCTAATGCTTGCCAATTCACTTCCCTTAACAAAATGGCATTGATAATCATCACCATGCTTACACCCGATCAATATTATCCCATCAATCCCCTTGGACAGGGCATCTGTTATCCAGACAAGATGGACAGAACCAAGACATCGCACCGGTATAACCCGAATATAAGGGCTAAGCTTGAGTCGTTTTGCCCCAGCCATATCTAAAGCTGGCACAGCATCATTTTCGCACATAAAAACAAGAACCCTTGGTTTCTCCTCATCCTCCTCCGGTACTTCAATTGCCTTCATCATGGAGGAAATAATATCAATGGAGTAATCCTTGAAACTAATAATCCTTTCCGGGCAAGCTCCCATACATGTCCCGCACCGTCTGCACCTTGTTGGGTTTGGCAATGGGTTAAATTTTTCGTCCTCATTAATTGCCCCAAATGGACACTCATCCGTGCATCGCTTACATTGTGTACACCTTTGCATAAAGAAATCAGGGTAACTCATATCCCCAACCCTTGGGTGAACAGCCTTGCCCTGGCTGGTAAGTTCAATACACTGAATTGCCTTAAGTGCTGCACCTGTTGCATCATCTATACATGCCCCAATATCCATGGGATGACGGACACAACCTGCGGCATATATTCCTGTCCTCCGGGTCTCATACGGAAAGCAGATGAAGTGTGAATCAGGGAATCCATATTTTAGTTGTGGTATTTCCGTGCCTTGTCTGTATTCAAGATTCAAAATATCTGATGGGATGATGACATCACTTGGTACAGCAATATCCTCTGGTTTGCATTGCTCAGGATTACATGTTATTGTCTCTTCAACCTCAATCTTTATGCCTGTTGCCGGCATCATACCTGTAGCCAGAACAACCATGTCTGCCTCAACCTGAATGCTTTTCCCAAGGAGTGTATCCTCAACCGTGATTATCAATTTATCCCCTGCCACAGGTTGCACACTAACTACCTCACCCTTGGTCAAAAATATCCCCTCATCCTCTTGTGCACGGACATAAAAATCCTCATGCTGTCCCATGGTACGCATGTCTTTATAAAAGATATAAGCCGCTGCATTTGTATCTTGTTGCCTGATGTACAATGCTTGTTTTAACGACGACATACAGCAATGGCTTGAGCAATATGGCAGATGATCCTTATCTCGAGAGCCAGCACACTGGATAAAAGCAATGTTTTTCGCCTGCTTGCCATCAGATGGTCGGAGTATTTTGCCATTTTTTGCCAACTCCTCCATCTGTACATTAGTAATCACATTTTTCGATACGCCAAAACCAAGGTGCGTGAGTTTAGTTGCATCATAAGGCACAAATCCGGCAGCCAGAACAATTGCTCCTACACGAAACTGTACAATCTCGCTTTTCTGCTTCAATGATACGACAAACAATCCGGGTGCACCGGTAATCTTTTCAATCTTTGCATCTGTATATACCTTTATCCTTGAATTTGCCTTAATTTCCTTGATCATTGCCTCATGTGGCGGTGTTTGCAGGTCTTGGTATGGCGGATTTATTGGGAAGTGTTTGTGTAGCTTGCTTGAGAATCCACCAAGATTGTCCTGTTTTTCCACAAGCACTACCTCAACCCCAGCCTTTGCAGCGTTCAGGGCAGCGGTTATACCGGTTATCCCGCCGCCAACAACCATCACTATCCTGCTTATCTCTTCCGCAGGCTTATATGGATCCAGAAGTTGAGCCTTTTGTGCCTTAACAATACCCATTCGCAGGTAGTCTTCAGCCATCATCTGAGTATCTTCATTCTTTGCCGGTTGACTCCAGATCACATGCTCTCTCAAATTCACCCTTTCTACAATTCTATCATTGCCAAAGGCAAATACACCCTGATTTGCCCGCAAAGAGCAGGCAGCAATAACAATAGTATTTACCCCTTCAGCCTCACAATCCTTATTAATTATATTTACCCCATCACGGCTACAAAGACAGGCATGTGTTTGACACACAGGCACCTTGTATGTCTTAGTAGCTATTTTTGTTAATTTTTCTATGTCAAGGCTATCCCCAATCCCACAACCGCTGCAAATATAAACACCTAATTTCTTATCCATAATTACCCCCTCACCACACTCTGAATCGCCTTCAAAGCACAACCAGTTGCATCCTGAACAGATGAAGATACATCTGCCGGCTTTCTGGCCACACCAGCAGCATAAATGCCATTTCCCTGCACCTGACTGATAAATCCATTTTGATCGCGGCTAATATTATTCAATGTTCCATTTGTTGGCTGCATACCGCAGGCTAAAACCACCATGTCAACAACTACCCTTAACTTATTCCCGGACAAAATATCCTCAGCCTCAACAGTCAAGCTGTCTCCATCCTGTTCAATTGAAGCCACCTTACCCTTGATAAGGTGAACCCTTTCATCACCCTTGACTTTGGTGTAAAACTCCTCATACTTACCCGGAGTCCGTACATCAATGTAGAACATAAACGCCTCAGAATCAGGAATATTCTCTCGCACATAGGTAATTTGTTTCAGGGAGGCAAGACAACACACAGCCGAGCAATACGGCAGGTGATTTTCATCACGAGAGCCGGCACACTGGACAAATGCAACCTTTTTTGGCTCCTTTTGGTCCGATGGACGGATGATTTTGCCCTTGGTTGGACCATTTGGGGCAGCCAGCCGCTCCATCATCATGTTGGTAATTACATCCTTATATTTGCCAAAGCCAAGGTTATCAATTTTTGAGGCATCATAGGGCTGCCAGCCGGTAGCCATAACAATTGAACCAACCTTTAGCTTGATTGTTTCAGCCTGCATGTTCAGGTCAATTGCCCCATACTTGCACGCCTCAACACATGCCCCACATTTTATACAGGCTTTTGTATCAACAACGAATCGATATGGAAAGGCAAGTTCATGTGGCAGATACACAGCCTTAGTAGTATTCAACCCAAGGTTGAAATCATCCTTCCTTTCAATTGGACATGATGCAGAACATTCCCCACAAGCAGTACACTTTTCAGTAACTTTTCGCGGATTAATCTTAAGTGTTACCTCGTAATTCCCTTCATTCCCTGTGATATTTTGTACCTCTGCCAGGGTGTAATGCTTGATCTTATTATTTGTCCTGATGCGTTTCAGGTTTATCTCCATCCCACAGTATGGTGGGCAGAGCTTTGGAAAATAGCGATTCATCTGGATAACCCTACCACCAAGGTATGGATTCTTTTCAAGCAAGGTAACATTGTACCCTGTTTCAGCTGCTTCAACCGCAGTGGTTATGCCACTGATTCCGCCACCAATTATCAGAATATCTTGCATGAGATTTACCTCCAGTATCTAATTTCCACCTGTGCAACCGGAAATTACCACAGATATTTTTAACTACGAAAAACACGAAAGACACGAAAAATAATAATATTACAGAACTTTTCGCGTTTTTTCGTGCCTTTCGTAGTTATGTCTTAAAAATCACAGATTATGCCCTTCTTAAGTATATTTATAATTTTTGTGCCTTTGTGCCTTCGTGGTTAATTCCGATTGCACAGGTCGTCTAATTTTGGAGTGCCACTGGATTGTCAGGAGTACAAATTATACTCAAGTGGGGCATAAATTGCGATTTTTTCGGTGAGAATTAATCAAGGAGAGCAAGGCGCGCAAGGTTCGCAATAGTGTACTATTGCGAACCTGAACAACACAGCTATCGTTGATTAAGACCAGCGAAAAACGCAATTTATGCCCCACTTGAGTATAAAAGCAAAGGCAAGCCTGTACACTCCAAAATTAGGCAGGGGCAAGAGATAACCTCTCGCCCCTGCACGAAAATCCTTACTTAGACACCAAATCCTTATGTGCCTTCTTGAAGGCTGACCACTGACCTGTCTTTGGATCCATCTTGGAATTGACAAAGCACTTCCAATTAGTATCATCAATCAGATCAAAGTCAGACCTGTAGTAGAAACCAGGATACCTTGATTCCTCTCGGAATGCGATATGTCGCAAATGTGCCTCTGCTGTCCAGATACGATGGTAATTTTCCCAGCATCTCATCAACTCATGGAGATCCTTGGCCGCCATATTTGCAGAGTCTTCCTTAAGCATGTCAAGAAGTTCCATTGCCTTGTTTATCATCATATTACTAGTAATATAATTTGTTCCACAACCGCCGCCGTATTCATCCATAATTTTATTGAGCCTGAACAGCAACATCCTTGGCTTGATGTAGTTTGGATTAATCTCAGGATCAACAGAATACCCCTTATGAGTTTCATAGTTATGGAATGGCTTATATATCTCATCAGCCAACACCCTTGGATCAGCAGTAATTGTGGGAGCAATGTTATTGTCCATAATAAATCTGACTGCTTCTTTGCCTGCAATTCTTCCCTCAGTAAATGAACCTGATGAGAACTTATGACCTGATGCACCCACACCGTCACCAGCAGTAAACAGACCATTGACAGTTGTCATTCGGTTATAACCCCAACTCCATTCTGCAGGGGAAAGATCCTCTGGCCCACTGACCCAGAGACCACAACAGCCTGAATGAGAACCCAAAAGATATGGCTCGGTTGGCATAAGCTCTGACCCCTTTGTTTCAGGGGTAATATTCATTCCAGCCCAGAAACCTGCCTGACCACAGCACATATCAAGGAAGTCTTCCCATGCCTCTGACTCAAGCTCTTTGCACTTCTTCTTATCATTGCCATAAGATTCAAAGAGATTTTTCATGGCAGTTGGTGTATCCATGTAAATAGGACCCCTTCCCTCTCGAATCTCTTTAAGCATCTGATGGTTTCTCAAGCATGTTGGTGTAACCTTAGAATTACCATAAGGCAGATAACTTTGAAGCATGGCTGCATTCTTAACACAGTAATCCTCACCCAGGGCATTGATTGCCTTTGCCTTAAAGAGCAAGAACCATGCACCAACAGGTCCAGCCCCATCCTTAAACCTCGCTGGCACAAAGCGGTTTTCCATCATGGTAAGTTCAGCCCCTACCTGAGCAGCCATAGTGTATGTCGAACCAGCATTCCAGATAGGATACCATGCTCTACCCATACCCTCACCAGTTGACTGTCTTGGTTTGAAGATATTGACCGCACCACCGCAAGCCATCATAACAGACTTGGCACGGAAAATGTATATCTTGTTTTCTCGAACGCTGAATCCAACTGCACCAGACACCTTGTTGTCTTGCTTTTCATCCAGCAACAATCTAACAATAAAAACCCTTTCATAAATATTATCCATACCAATGGAAGCCTTAGCAGCCTCAGCCACAATGGTTTTATAGGATTCACCATTGATCATTACCTGCCATTTTCCGCTTCTGACCGGTTTGCCGCCCTCTTCCAGAGTTTTATCTTCATCTCCATGTTGTTTCCATACAGGCAATCCCCATTCTTCAAATCTATGAACACTATCATCCACATGTCTACCAACATCATAGATAAGGTCATCACGGACAATACCCATTAAATCGTTTGAAACCATGCGAACATAATCCTCAGGTGTATTTTCCCCAAGATAGGTATTAATGGCTGAAAGTCCTTGTGCCACAGCACCGCTTCTTTCCATAGCCGCTTTATCTACCAGGGTAATTTTCATACTCTCTGGAGCCCATTTCTTTGCCTCATATGCGGCACCACAAGCAGCCATACCGCCGCCAATAATCAAAAGATCCGTATCTATCTGAACAATTTGCGGATCTTTACAAAAGTGAGAAGTCTCTTGAGTTGCAACAGACATTTGTTTCCTCCTTCTAATAATTTTTTACTTTGCCATTACAGCAAGTGTTTTCCCTATTTCGGTAAAAAGATTGTTCGTTTTAAGGTCAGCCGCTGTTGGTTGTGGCTTCCCTTCATAAGGCTTGATAGAGCCTTCAGCTGTGGTACGGATAGGGAACTTAAACCTCTTGATATTGCCATCTCTGAACTGTATTGTCCACATAATAGAATCTGTTCCTCTCATTGGAAGAACCTTTCCACCCATAGGAACAATGTCTGCATAGGCTCTAATCTCTACTGCCTGTTGGGGACATATCTTGGCACATGAATAACACTCCCAGCACTGATCAGGCTCCTGATTAAATCCCTTGGTCTTTTCCTCGTTCAATCTCATCAAATCATTTGGACAAATGTACTGACATGCAGTCTTATCCTGTCCCTTGCAGCCATCACATTTTTCTGCAATCACAAAACTTGGCATACGAAACCTCCTTGTATAATGTGTAAGCTATCAGCATTCAGCTGTCAGCTATCAGTTTTTAGAAAAACTAACCCACCTCCTTTCGTTTACTTCTCCCCAAACACATGCTTGTGGAGCTTGATTTCAACCTTTTCATCTAATGTCGCATAATACTCTTTTAGCACCTCCAGCACCTCAGGTCTGCTGAAGTGATCAGGAATTACTTGATCCTCGGATAACATCTTTCTCAGCATTGTTCCACTAAGGTTTACCCTGAAACTTACATCATGAGGGCAGGTCTTTGTGGAGGCCATGCCATCACATTTAGTGCAATAAAAAGTCAAATTAATCTTAAGTGGACTAATCAAGAGTCCTTCCTGAGGGACTTCATCAAAGATGCGTTGAGCGTCATATGGTCCGTAATAATCCCCCACGCCTGCATGATCCCTTCCAATTAAAAGATGGCTACAACCATAGTTTTGTCTAAAAACACCATGAAGCAAGGCTTCCCTTGGACCTGCATAACGCATCTCCATTGGATAGACCCCTTGAATACAGGTATCTTTTACAAAATAATTCTCAACCAATACATCAATTGCCTTTACCCTTGTCTTTGCAGGAATATCCCCTTCTTTGAGCTTGCCAACCAATTGATGGATAAGCAAACCATCACAAATTTCAACAGCTATCTTTGCCAGATGCTCGTGGGCACGATGCATGGGATTTCTAAGTTGCAGGGCAGCTACTGTGTTCCAACCCTTTTCCTGAAATATAGCCCTAGTTTGTGCAGGACGCATATATTTAACACCATATTCAGCAGGATAATGCAGCTCATTAAATACCTTTACTGGCCCGGCAATGTTCACCTCTTTCTGAGACATAACCTTGTGTACCCCTGGATGTGCCTGAGCAGTTGTTCTAAACACTTGCTGGCACTCATGCTCCTTGTCAATGGTGTATTTTTCCATCACCTTCATACTGCCCATCAATTCGCTGGTTTCCTCATCAATCAAGGCAACCTCTTCACCAATTGACAAACTATCTGCCTGTCCCTTAGTGGTTGATAGGGTAATGGGAATGGGCCAAAAGATACCATTAGCCATCTTCATTTCATCGCAAACACCCTTCCAATCAGCATAACCCATAAATCCTTCCAGCGGTGTAAAGGCACCAATGCCCAGCATGATCAGGTCAGATGTTTCACGGGAACCCATCTTTATCTGGGTTAAGCCTTTAGCCTTTTCTATCTCATTTTTGAGCTCATCACCATAAAGCAATAATGGCTTTAGCTCACCACCCCCATGTGGGGCAATCAATCTTGACATACATTTCCTCCTTTATAAAAAACAATAGGGGCGGCTTATGCCCCCCTCTAATTATTTTATTAAAATTTAGCAGCTCCCATATGTCCACCCCGTTGGTACAGGGAACGAAACCCCTCCTGAGCCTTTTTCACATTCTTCATGAGTTGTTCCATAAACAAAATGGCTGCATCCCTATCCCCATCTTCACAAATACTTGCTATTTGCATAATCTCTTCTGGAGAAAGCAGTACACTTGTTTCTTTCATCTCTAATGGCATTTAATTTTCTCCAAATGTAACTACTCACCACAAAGGCACGAAAACACAAAAAGTTGATAAGTTGAATAGTTGATGGGTTGATAAGTGGATGAATTGATAGGAAATGTTTATGAATTATGAATCTGTGTTCCTTTAACCTATAAACTCATCAACCTATCAACCTATCAACTTATGTGTTCTCCGTGGTGAATTACTTTACCTGAGTAGTTACCTCCAAATTTAATTATACTCTCCCTGAGCATAAAACTATAATAATATCATAAAAATTCTCATGTGTCAAATTATAAAATTTTATATGGGGATAATTTTTTTATATGCCTTGTGAGGGGGGTAGGGCAAACCGCACCCTAATCATCTGAGGGACAAATTAATTATTAATTGACAGTAACTACTCAGGTAAAGTAATTCACCACGGAGAACACAAAGGAATACAGTAACTACTTGTAGCTATATTGGACGGAAAAAACTACGAAATACGCGAAAAACCGCGAAAATTAATAATCAGAAGGAATTTGTGAATCAGAATTTTTCGCGTTTGTGATCTGTCATTCCCGCTTGTCGGGAATCCTTCTTTGTTAAGCACAGCAGATGTGGCAGGATAAAAAGAAGGATTCTGGACAAGCCAGAATGACAAGGAGAGGAAGGATTCTGTCGATTCGTAGTTATCTCTTGATAGCTGAGTAGTTACGACAATTCACAATTATTAATTTAATTGTACCCTGAACTTGACAATCCCCCAATCATTTTTTTCTCCCTGCTCTTCTGGTAACTCCTCAAATCTCCATTTATACACAGCACTACAGGCTAAACTATCAATATCTGCATAGCCAAAGGTTTTGAATATTTCTACCCTGTCTATTGAACCATCTGGCGATACCCAGAATTTTATAGATCCGTTCATACTTATCCCTTTTTCCTCAACCCATTTAGGTAGCTTAAACATGGTCCGATGTTTTACCCTTCGAGTAATGCCTGTAATCTCGACAGAAGAACCCTTTGCCGGAAGGAATGGAAGCGGTACTGCTGGAACAATCGCTGAGGGGTATTTTTCCCTTACCATTTCTTTTGGTGCATCCAAATGAGCTACTGGAAGAGATATGTCAGGTTTTTCTTCAATTCTAACCCTATCGGTTGGCGGACTAATAAAAATAGGTCGTGAGGTTTCCACCTTTATTGGTTTTTCTACTATTTGTTTGGTTCTATATGGTTCTTGATAATTCTGCTTGACCTGTATTTGTTGAGGAATAATAGTTTTTGTTTCTGTCCTGACCATCTTTGGTCTTATTGGTTTAATTCTGGGAGGTGGCAGGATTGGTTGCTCTTGTACCTTAAACTGAGGAAGCTCTATCAGATTAATCTCTATCAATCTTTGAATCTGTTTGGGTGGCTTGATGACAATAAACCAGCAGATCAAAGCTATAATTATATGAATACTTAGCGAGGCTATTAACGGGCGATTGAGTGTCCTTGATCTGGTCACTTTTCTTTCCTCCAATAGTATTATTAACAAAGATTGTAACTACTCACCACAAAGGCACGAAGACACAAAAAGTTGATAAGTTGAATAGTTGATGGGTTGATAAGTGGATGAATTGATAGGAAATGTTTATGAATTATGAATCTGTGTTCCTTTAACCTATAAACTCATCAACCTATCAACTTATGTGTTCTCCGTGGTGAATTACTTTACCTGAGTAGTTACCAAAGACTTATACGATTACAGAGTATATAATATGTGCAATCATTTGTCAAGAAGAAAATTGAGGCATCCAGCAAATGTCCACAAGGCATTACCAGTTTTCCAGACAAAACGAGAATTCCTCTACAGAAAGAAGTCCTCTGCCAAAACCATAGCCAAATTCAACCATTTCTGGTGCAATGAGACCTGCCTCTCTTAAGAGATCTCTGTCAGAGAAAACCTCTCGCACTGAAGCATCCCCAATAATTCCGCCATTCTTCATAATTAGCATCCTGTGGCTATACTCAGCAATCAGCCACATACACTGGGTAGCCATGATAATAGTATGTCCCTTTTGATTAAGCCCTACCAATAGCTCCATGAGACTTTTTATCTCCTGATAGTCAAGCCCACTCACAGGTTCATCCAAGAGAATAATCTTTGGTTTAATGGCAAACATAGAGGCTAAGGCTAATCGTTGTTGTTCCCCTTTAGTGAGAAGGTCTGGCCGTTCATCTTCGTATTTTTCAAGTTTAACCATCTTCAGGACATCATAAACCCTTCGATATATTTCATCCCTTGAGCATCCAAGATTTTGCGGGCCAAAGGCAACCTCTTCAAATACAGAATTGGCAAACAATAAACTTCCATGATTCTGAGATACGAATCCTACCTGATGGCTAAGATACGAAAAATCAATATCCCTGGTATTCCATCCAAGGATAAATACATCCCCATTAGTGGGCAATAATATACCATTCAAATGGTTAAGCAGAGCAGTCTTGCCACTTCCATTCCTTCCGGCAATAGCCACAAACTCTCCTTCACGAATCTTTAGATTGATATTATTAAGAGCTTTTATCCCATTAGGCTGAATACATTCCATGTCTGTTGTCCAGACTACCTGCTCCCCATAATTATTGAGATTGAATGCGTCTTGCTCAATAAGTTGTTGATATTTTTTCCCGGAGATAACCCATCTTTCCTTTTCAGCTATCTTCAATGCCTCATTTATATCTATAGGAAGCTGTTTGGCATAACCCATTTCATGAAATAGAACTGGAATCTGCCATGGTCTAATGCCGCATTTTTCCAAAAGAAGAGGTTTTCTTAATATATCCTTTGGTTTTTCATCTGCAACCATTTCTCCTTCATCAAGAATAATAACCCTGTCTGCAGACAGTAATTCCCTTGATTCATTCCAGATGACAATAATACACGCCCCTTCTTCCTTGAGCATTTCGCAAACAGATAATATTTCGTTACGGCCAAATGGGTCCAAATCTGTTAAAGATGTATCCAAAACAATAATTTTAGGTTTCATGGAAAGAATAGAGGCAATTGCCAACCGTTGCCTTTCCCCTTCAGAAAGTGTCCCAGGGTTTCTATGCTCAAACCCTGTTAAGCCTGTTTTCATGAGGGTACCTTTGACCAATCTTCGTATCTCTTCAGGCATTATCAATAAATTTTCCGGACCAAAGGCTACCTCAAGATAAACACTGCTTGAAAAAAGCTGATGATCAAAATCCTGAGAGACCACCCCAATATCCCTTGATATTTCACATATCGCTTTGGATTTTGTCAAATCATCAAATATTTCTATACTGCCCTGAATTTCACATGGATGTAAATTAGGGATAACACCGTTTAGACATTTTATCATCGTAGACTTACCTGACCCACTTTTGCCCATAATAAACACCATCTCTCCCTTTTCTATAGAAAGAGTGAGGTGATCAATTGCATATTTAGGCTGTTTTGGAAACCGAACACTCAGGTCATTAATGGTAACTGTTTGTATCATAATATATACCGTCCATTAAACTGTTTCATCAAAAGACTTGTTCCAATCAATCCTGCATCATTGCCAAGCATAGCTAATTCTATCCTTAAACTCTTGCTTGCCTGCGAAAGTGCTCTTTTCAAAACAATATCTTTTATTATTTTTAACAGGTGATGACCGGCTACTTCCATTACACCGCCACCCAGAATAATTGCCTCTGGGTTAAGAATATTGGCAAGGCTTACCACACCCAGACCAAGATACTCGCCTGCCCTGTTTAATACCTTATGGCTGAGATTATCACCTTCTTTGGCTGCCATGGCTATAACCTCTACCGTAATTTTATTCAAATCACCCTCTATCATCCTTAAGACAGATGTTTGTGTTCCAGTAGCTATTTTTCCCCTCATTTGACGAATAATTGCCGGTCCTGCAGCTAATGCCTCCAGACATCCTCTATTTCCGCAGCCACAGACGAGTCCATTTTCCTCTATGATCATATGTCCTATTTCACCACCGGCAAAATTAGCCCCCTGCAATAGTTTGCCATCAATGATTATTCCGCCGCCAACTCCAGTACCAACGGTTATCCAGACAAGATTGTCTATTCCTGAACCAGCTCCAAGCTTAGCCTCAGCCAATGCTCCACAATTAGCATCATTCTCTATCTCCACGGGTAACTTATATCTTTCTTGAATAAGTTTCCGTATCTCTACATTTTTCCATCCCATATTTGGGGCAAAAACAACAATACCATTCTTAACATCCACTTGACCTGGCACCCCAATCCCAATCCCACAGATAGACGATTTTATACCCTCTGTTACTGTATCAATGACAGCATATATCCTCTGGATAACTGCATCCAGGCCCTCATGAGCCTCAGTATAAATGCGTATCTTCTTGAGTATCTTGCCAGAAGTATCCAGTATGCCAGCATCTATCTTTGTGCCGCCGATATCAAGCCCAACTATTAATTTTTGATTCATATGTCTCTCCTCCACATAATCACCCTTTCTTCAGTAATAATCCTGCTCACAGGCATATCATGCTTTTCAATTGGAATAGTATCCACAAGTTGACACTCAAAGCACACACCAATAAGGCATGCCTTTGTGCCTTTATTCTGTCCTATCGATTCAAGCATTCGATCATAATACCCACCGCCATACCCTATCCTGTGACCATGCAGGTCAAAAACTACCCCTGGAACAATGATCATCTCCACCTCATCCAACGGAACAAGCCTTTGATAAATCTTCGTAGGCTCCAGAATACCATACGCACCTTTTTCAAGTTCAAGGTCAAAATCATGCAATTCCGAGATAAGCAACCTTTTATTTTCAGCATCAGTGATTGGCACCAAAGCCCTCTTGCCCTGTTTGATAGCCTGCCTGATCATGTCCTCTGTCTGCACCTCACTTTTAGTGGCAACATAAAACAGGATATTTGATGAAGAATGAAATTCATTAAGCCCAAAGAGCATTTCTTTAATCAATGTACTCTTCTGGCATCTCTCTTCAATGCCCAACATATCTCGCATAGCTAAGACAGAGGTTCGTAATGATTTTTTCATAATTAAACTATGTCTCCTGCACTCGTTAGCCAGTAATTGAATAATAGTTGCTATATTGTAACAGAATTGGAGCTTGAAGTCAACAAGAAAGTGGTGATGCTCCAGGGCAAACACATCCAAACGATACATAATACATCAAACCAGAAACAATTGTCGATTTTCTCATTTTATGGCATGGTTCAAAACTGTTCGAGCTGTGCAATCGGAATTAATCACACAAAGACACAAAGAACACAAAGGATAGAAAAGAAGAAAAATCTCATATATGCAAACCAATAAAATAGTTGACATTATGCGTAAATAAAGATTGATCAAAATATGGAGCAAGCCAACCGTGTTGGCGTTGTTTGGAGAACGGCATCACGGATGCCTTGATCCAAATATGGAGCGAACCAACCGCATATGTAAACAAATTTATTGGTTTGCATATATATCTTTGTGATCTCTGTGGCTTTGTGTGAGAAATAAGTGAACCTTGTGAGCTTTGCGTCTTTGCGAGAAGAAATAAAGGGGGAATTAGGGAAACGCACCCTCCTGATTCACCCGCTCAATTTGTCACCCTGATTTTGTTCCATGCCAAAAAATAAAAAAAATGTATTTTGGGTCAAATTTTTATTGACATTTAGAAAATTAATAGTATAATATAAAAACCAGATTAGACTAAGAGGATAATCTGCATGTTTAGAGTTATAGTCTTAAGGGGGGTTGATAATTGGAAGCATTGGGCCGTCACTTGTTATTAGAATTATATGATTGTAATCCTGAGGCATTAAATGATGTGGATGGGATAACAAACACAATGACGCAGGCAGCATTAGCGTCTGGTGCAACTATCTTAAAGGTAGAGTTCCATAAGTTTGCACCAATAGGGATAAGTGGTATGATTATTATTGCTGAGTCTCATCTCTCAATCCATACCTGGCCAGAATACAAGTATGCTGCTTGTGATGTTTTTACCTGCGGTGATAAGATAGATCCATATTTAGCCGTAGATTATCTTACAACTCATCTGGAGGCAAAATCTTCTTCAATTATAGAAATGAAGAGGGGGATATTAAGGGATCAAAAATATCAGCCATTGAAACACAAACAGGAGGTCGTAAATGTCTGATAATAAATATTATACATGGCATACTGAGCCAATGCATGCCTATGAACAGCACTCCATTGCTATTAAAGGGATGCCGGTTTCCATTCAAACCCCATTCCAGCAAATGGCAATAATAGACAGCTTGCGGTTTGGTCGATGTCTGATATTAGATGGAAAGGTTCAATCCTCAGAAACAGATGAGTATATCTACCATGAGGCATTAGTTCATCCGGGTATGATAGCACACCCTGCCCCGCGAAACATTATGGTTGTTGGTGGTGGTGAAGGGGCAACAGTAAGGGAGATATTAAAGCATCCGGATGTTGAGCATGTGGTTATGGTAGATATTGATGAAGAAGTCGTGGAAAATTGTAAAAAATATCTGCCTGCATGGCATATGGGTGCATTTGATGACCCAAGGGTAGAGGTTTTGTGCCTTGATGCAAGAAAGTATTTAGAGGAAACGACCAAAAAGTTTGATATAATTATCATAGATATTACTGAACCATTGGAAGGTGGACCAGCATATTTATTGTTTACTCAGGAGTTTTATCAAATAGTTCAAAATCGTCTTACTCAAGATGGAGTGCTTATTGTTCAATCAGGCTCTGCAGCTAATAATGACCTGCTTTGTTTCTCATCTATTCACAAGACCCTTCAAACAGTTTTTCCACAAGTTAAGGCATATCATACCTTTATTCCCTCAATTGCTTTATTATGGGGGTTTACGGTAAGTTTTGTTAATGAAAATAGAAGCGTATTGTCTGGGGATGAGCTTTTTTGCGAATTAGAAAAAAGAGGGCTTACATCCCTTAAATATTATGATATGGAAACACACTTAAGCATGTTTTCTTTACATAAATACCTGAGAGAATCATTTGAAAAAGATGGAAAACTAATTCAGGATAATGCCCCATTGACATATTAGGAAGCGTCCTGCATTTGCGGTTGTATTGCTGCATATGTTTCTAATTGTATGGGGGAAATTTTATTACAGGGCTACAAATTCAATATAATTAAGGAGGCGACTTAAGTGATACCAGTTACAATAAAACAACTTCTTGAAGCAGGGGTTCATTTTGGGCACCAAACCCAAAAATGGAACCCTAAGATGGCACAATATATCTTTGCCCAGAGGAATGATATTCATATCATTGATTTGCAAAAGGCAATAAAGGGGTTAAGGGCAGCCTATGCCTTTGTTCGGGATATAGCTGCTGCTGGTGGTACTGTCCTGTTTGTAGGAACAAAAAAACAGGTTCAGAATGTTATGAAGGATGAGGCACTTGACTGTGGGGCATACTTTATTACAAAAAGATGGCTGGGTGGAACACTGACTAATTTAACAACCATCAGGAAGAGTATTGCCAAGCTTCAGGAAATAGAACAAATGGAACTGTCCGGGAAATTTGAACATCTCACCAAAAAAGAGGTTTCTTTATTAAAAAAGGAAAAGAACAGATTGGAAAGACTTCTTGATGGTATCAGGGATATGACAAAATTTCCACAAGCTATCTTTATTGTTGATACCAAAAAAGAAAGAATAGCCGTCTTAGAGGCACGAAGATTGCATATTCCGATTGTGGCTATTGTTGATACCAATTGTGACCCTGAAGAGATTGATTACTGCATACCCGGCAATGATGATGCCATTAGGGCAGTTAAATTGATAGCCAATGTGATGGGAAATGCAATTATTGACGGCAGAAGAGCTTTTGAACAGGCAAAACTGATGAAGGAAAAGCAGGAAACAACAGCAGCAGTAGAAATGAAGGATATAAGTGAGAAGATAGAGGAAGATAACTAATGAATATAAGTCCTATAAGACTATAGGACTTATATTGAATTTTCAGGAGGAATACAGATGCAGATAACAGCAGCAATGGTTAGAGAATTAAGGGATGCAACAGATGCCCCTATGATGGAGTGTAAACAGGCACTTAAAAAGGCTGAGGGAGATATGGATAAAGCCTTAAAAATATTGCGAACCCAGGGAATGGCAGTTGCTCAAAAAAAAGCAAGCAGGGAAGCAAAGGATGGAACAGTATATGCTTATATCCATATGGGTGGAAAGATGGGTGTTCTGGTTGAGGTAAATTGTGAGACTGATTTTGTTGCCAGAACAGATGATTTCAAGGAGCTTTGCAAGGATATTGCCATGCATATTGCTGCCGCCAATCCCCTTTATGTTTCAAGGGATCAAATTCCTGCCCAAAAACTTGAAGAAGAAAAGAGTATATATAAGGAACAGGCTGAAAAATCTGGAAAGCCAGAAAAGGTATGGGACATGATGATTTCTGGACGGGTGGAAAAATATTACAAAGATGTTTGTTTGTTAGAGCAACCATTTGTTAAAAATCCTGATATAAGCATAAATGACCGTATCACAGGTTATGTGGCTAAGGTTCGGGAAAATATAGTTGTTCGTAGATTTGCACGGTATGTGCTTGGTGGAGAATAGTCTGACAAGTCCGATAGATCTGACAAGTCCGATAGGTCAGACATGTCTGACGGGTCTGACAAGTCCGATAGGTATGACATGTCTGACGGGTCCAACAGGTCTGACATGTCATACCTCTTAAAAGGAAACATAAATGTCCAACTTAAAATATAAACGCGTAATCCTTAAGTTAAGCGGAGAGGTATTGCAAGGAAAACAAACATACGGAATTGACAAAGATATTGTGGCTGAAATATCCCGCCAGATAAAAGAGGTAAAGGAATTAGGGGTAGAAATAGCTATCATTATTGGCGGCGGAAACATATTTCGTGGGATAAGTGATGCAGCAGCTAATATGGATCGTACATCCGCAGATCATATGGGTATGCTGGCTACAGTCATAAATTCAATTGCCCTTCAGGATGCTCTGGAAAAGATAGGGCTACATTGTCGGGTACAATCTGCCATTGAAATGCAAAAAGTAGCTGAACCATATATCAGAAGAAGGGCAATCAGGCACTTAGAAAAGGGCAGAATAGTGGTATTTGCTGCTGGCACAGGAAATCCTTTTTTCTCTACAGATACAGCCGCAGCCTTACGAGCCGCAGAGATTGGGGCAGAGGTTATCTTGAAGGCAACAAAGGTTGATGGAGTTTATGATAAAGACCCTGTAAAATGTCCGGATGCAGTTAAATATGAATCTGTGAGCTATATGGAGGTCTTGAGTAAGGGATTAAGGATTATGGATAGCACGGCTATTTCTTTATGTATGGAGAATTCCCTACCTATAGTGGTGTTTGACCTTACACAGGAAGGGAATATTAAGAGGGTGATACAGGGTGAAGGGATTGGGACGATAGTATCGTAGAGAAAAAAGGCACAAAGGAAGAGAAGAAGGGTACAGAAATGACGGTAGCTGATTTAGTAGTTATAGTATTCGTTAGTCTGATTGGTTTAGGCATATTAGGAATTGGTGTTATTGGTATCTTAGAAGGAAGGGAATTGTTAAAACAAAAAATGGCTAATCTTTAAGGAGATGGAAAACCATGATAGAAAAGATATATGATGAAACAAAAAACAGGATGGAAAAAACAATACAGGCATTTAAGCATGAATTGAGTACCATGAGGACAGGAAGGGCATCAATTGGTATGTTAGAGTCGGTTAAGGTAGATTATTACGGGGGAATGGTTCCTGTTAATCAGGTAGCGAATATCTCTATCCCTGAGCCCCGTTTGATTGTCATTGCCCCATGGGATAAATCAATGCTAAGTACTATATCCAAGGCTATCATGAAATCTGACCTTGGGCTTACACCCTCAAATGATGGACTGTCAATCAGGCTCTCTATTCCACAACCAACTGAGGAACGAAGGAAGGATATGGTAAAGGTAGTCAAGAAAAAGGCAGAAGAAGAAAAAGTATCCATACGAAATATCAGACGGGATCAAAATATAGTGATAAAAAAGGCAGAGGATGACAAACTTATTACAGAAGATAACCTGAAAAAAGCCAATGAAAAGATTCAGGATATAACAGATCAATATATTAGAAAAATTGAGGATATGCTGGTTGTAAAGGAAAAGGAGATAATGGAAGGGTAGTGGATTGTAACACTTGTCTTTGTAGGTATATATTCCCACGAATTACCACCAGAAACAAGTGTCATGAGGTAGCAGGTAATTGAATGCAGAATTTGTAATTTTCAAATAAAAAGGAGGTGTGATAGGAAATGGCTTATGTTATTACAGATGAGTGCGTGGCATGTGGTACATGTATAGAGGCATGTCCAAACAATGCTATTGAGGAAGGAGAAGACAAGTATAAAATCACAGATGAATGCGTAGAATGTGGAAGCTGTGTAGAGTCTTGTCCTGTAGGGGCAATTGTGGAAGAATAGGAATGGATACTATGAATAACATGTTGTTTTGACTGTAGACTATTAGCAGTAGGGGCGAATAATTATTCGCCCCTACTTTCATAATTTAGGATGAAATGCTATGAAAACAAATAATGTCGACCCCAGTGCGGGGGCGTGGATTGAAACGATAGATAAAAGCCGATTACCTGAACATGTGGCTATTATTATGGATGGTAATGGCAGGTGGGCACAATCCCAGGGATTGCCAAGAATAATAGGGCATCAGGCAGGAATTAAATCAGTAAAAAAAATAACAAGAGCAGCTAATGATATAGGCATAAAGGCATTAACCCTTTATGCCTTTTCTACAGAAAACTGGTCAAGACCTGAAACAGAGATTACAGGCTTAATGACATTATTGTGTAAGTTTTTGAAGATAGAGGTGGAAAGCCTTAACAAGCAGAATGTGCAATTAAGGGTTATGGGTAGAATCCATCAATTGCCTGAGTTAGTTCAAAAGGAATTAGCCCTGTCAATTGAAAAAACAGCTATGAATTCCGGGCTTATACTGAATATTGCCTTAAACTATAGTGGTAGGGCTGATATTATTGATGCGGTGTCTCGTCTTGCAGTTGATATTCATGCCGGAAAAATACAAGCAAATGAAATCAATGAGGCTGTGTTTCAAGGGTATCTTTCAACCTCTGATTTGCCTGAGGTTGACCTGTTAATTCGTACCTCAGGGGAGATGAGAATAAGTAACTTTTTATTATGGGAGATTGCCTACACAGAAATCTGGTTAACCCCTGTATATTGGCCTGCTTTTAATCGTGAGCATTTTTATCAGGCATTGATTGATTATCAAAAAAGAAAAAGACGATTTGGGGGTACTGTTGCTTTGTAATAAGGGTCTGCCTTGTAAAAGCTGACAACTGACTACTGACACCTGAACGCTTATATTATAGGAGACATGCATGGGATTAAGGCTAATATCTGCTTTCTTATTTATTCCTTTTTTAGCATATTCTATCTTTAGTAAATACAACCTGTCTTTTTCGTTATTAATAGCCGGAATTATTATTATTGGATTGATAGAGGTTATACTACTGAGTGAACGAGGCGGTATACGGCCATTTAAGGTGCTCTGTTTTATTTTTGGAATACCTTTAAGTATCATTGCATTTATCAAGCCATCATGGTACCACTTTTTTTCCGGATGGTTATTCCTTGCCTTTGGGTTTCTATTCCTCTATGGGCTTCTATTCAGGAATGAGTTTTTTAAGAGATTTGGACCAACACTGGCTGTGGTAATTTATGTGGCGTATTTCTTGAGTCATTTAATCCTGATAAAACACCTGCCTCTTGGTAGCTCCATGATATTTTTTTTGTTTATGGTGGTCTGGATTACAGATACAGGTGCCTATATCTTTGGTACAAAATTTGGCAAGCATAAATTCATACCAAAAATAAGCCCAAACAAGTCTGTTGAAGGTGCAATAGCTGGATGTATCGGCGGCATAATAGCAGGTCTAATAGCAAATGTTATCCTTGGTTACATGGGTCTTTATAAATTACCTGTGTCTCAGGGCATGTTGCTTGGTTTTATCTTAAGTGTTATCAGCCAGATAAGTGATTTGGTAGAATCAGCCATTAAAAGGGTTGCTGGGGCAAAAGACTCTGGTAACTGGATACCAGGACATGGTGGACTCTTAGATGTATTTGATGGTGTAATTTTTACAGCACCGCTTTTGTATTGGTGGATATGGTGGCAATGATACTAAGTGAAAAGTAAAGGTGGGAGCGTTTGGAATGAAACGAATCGCCATTCTCGGCTCAACAGGTTCTATTGGTGTGAATTGTCTTCAGGTGATACAAAGGTACCCTGAAAGATTCAGGGTTATGGCATTGGCAGGTGGAAGAAATGTCAATCTATTGGCTGAACAAGTGATGCAATTTAAGCCCGAAGTAGTATCTGTCAGGGACAAGGATAGCAAAACTCAACTTAAGAAACTGCTTGCAGGATATGACATTGAGATGCTGCAAGGGGAACAGGGGCTTGTCAAGGTAGCAACCATGCCAACCGTTGATCTGCTTGTTTCAGCCGTGGTTGGGGTTGTGGGTTTGCGTCCTGCTATTGAGGCTGTGAAATGCGGTAAGGCTCTTGCTCTGGCAAACAAAGAGACTCTGGTTGCTGCGGGCAGAATTATGATGGATATGGCTAAAGAGCATGGAAGTGCAATCCTGCCGATAGATAGTGAGCATAGTGCTGTATTCCAATGTATTCATGGCAGGGATAGGGCGGAGATACAGAAGATTATTCTTACAGCTTCAGGTGGACCATTTTGTCACAGGAAGGATCTTGAATTAATAACCCCTGATGATGCCCTGCGGCATCCTACATGGAACATGGGAGCAAAGATAACCATTGATTCTGCAACCTTAATGAATAAAGGGTTAGAGGTGATTGAGGCACACTATCTCTTTGGGATACCAGCAGAAGATATTCAGGTAGTTGTTCATCCCCAGTCTATTATCCATTCCATGGTTGAGTTTGTTGATGGGAGCGTAATGGCTCAACTCTCTGTGCCTGATATGAAATCACCTATTGCCTATGCCCTATCCTATCCAGAGCGGCTTGAGGGTGTAATTGAGAGGCTGAATTTGTCATCAATAGGATCGTTAAGTTTTGAGGAGCCTGATCTGGAACGGTTTCCATGTTTGCAGCTTGCCTATGATGCCCTTAACTCAGGCGGGACAATGCCGGCTGTCCTGAATGCAGCCAATGAGGTGGCTGTGCATAGATTTTTAGGTAAAGATATTGGTTTTATGGATATCCCGAGGATAATAAAACAGGTTATGGATAGACACAAGGTTATTCCTGATCCATCGATTGAGAATATATTTGTCGTAACTGAGTGGGGAAAAGAAATGGCATGGAAGTTACAATAATGTCACCCTAATGAGACAGTCTCGAACAAATTTAGATGCGATTGCCCTGAATTTTTGCTTGCAATTTTTGATATTTTCTGGTATACTTATTAAATTAAGGTGTAATGTCTGTAATATTAAGGGTCTGTCACAAAATAAATGTGTCACATAGAGGTTGCCAATTTGCTGCTGGGCTGGATGAAGTGGCAACCGAATACATTTATTTTGTGACAGACCCTAAGTTCAAAGAAGAATGAAATTGAGGTTCTTTTTTGTGCCTGAACTGTTATGAATATTCAAAGGGGAGTATAGATGGAAGATATTATTAATCTCAAGGAGCGGGCAAAAGAAGTAAGAAGGCTTGTTATCAATATGATTACTGAGGCAAATTCAGGTCATCCTGGCGGCTCGCTTTCCATGACAGATATAATCACAACACTTTATTTTTCAATCATGAACCATTCTGCTGCTAATCCAGCATGGGAAGAAAGAGATCGATTTGTTCTTTCCAAGGGACATGCGTGTCCAGCATATTATGCTGTTTTATCATTATGTGGATATTTTCCTGCATCAGAACTACTGAAGTTAAGAAAATTGGGAAGCATTCTTCAAGGGCATCCTGACTCAAAGGTAACCCCGGGTGTAGATTTTTCTACAGGCTCTTTAGGACAGGGGCTATCTGCGGCTTGTGGTATGGCATTAGCTGGAAAGATTGATAAAAAGGATTATCGGGTTTATGCTATCATAGGTGATGGTGAGAGTCAGGAGGGGCAGATTTGGGAGGCAGCTATGTCTGCGGCTCATTTTAAGTTGGATAATCTTTGTGTTTTTCTGGATTGCAATAAACTCCAGATTGATGGTAAGGTAGAGGATATAATGAATATCGAGCCTGTGATTGATAAATGGAAGGCTTTTGGATGGAATACGATACAGATTGATGGGCATTCGATTGAAGAGATAATTGAGGCAGCAGGGATTGCCCATAAAACCAAGGGTAAGCCAACCATGATTGTAGCAGATACTATTAAGGGTAAATGTGTTTCCTTTATGGAGGGCAAGGTTTGTTTTCATGGGACAGCACCGAATAGAGAGCAGGAACAGCAGGCTTTGAGGGAATTAGAATGAGGGAAGAAGGAAAAGTGAAAAACGAAAAGTGAAAAGTATAAATTATATTTTTACCTTTACTTTTCGTTTTTCACTTTTCACTTTTCACTTTTCCCTTTTCACTTAAATCAGGAGATACAATGGCAGAAATGGTAGCTACAAGAGATGTTTATGGTAAGGCATTAATAAAATTGGGCAAGATTTATCCTGATATGGTTGTGCTTGATGCAGATACGGCATCCTCTACCAGAACTCAATGGTTTTCTCAGGAATTTCCTGAAAGGTTTTTTAACCTTGGCATCTCTGAGGCAAATATGATAGGCTATGCAGCTGGTTTATCCACTTGTGGGAAAATACCGGTAGTTTCTGCCTTTGCTTGTTTTGGAAGTGGAAGGGTTTATGATCAGGTAAAACTGTCGGTATGCTGGCCAAAATTAAATGTAAAGATTATTGTTACCCATGCCGGTGTTTCTGTAGGAGAGGATGGGGCATCACATCAGGCTATAGATGATATTAACCTGATGAGAGGATTGCCAAATATGACGGTGATTGTGCCGGCTGATGGGATAGAAACAGAGAAAGCAGTGAGATATGCAATTGAGACTCAAGGACCATTTTATATCAGATTGGGGCGATTAAATCTTCCACTTGTTTTTGATGATACCTATGAGTTTGTTCTGGGCAAGATGCATGCTTTGAGAGAAGGGACTGATGCTACAATTATTGCCTGTGGATTGATGGTCAATGAGTCTGTTAAGGCAGCTCAAACATTATCCGAGCAAGGGATTAATGTAAGAATACTCAATGCCTCAAGCATTAAACCCATTGATAAACAAGCAATTATCCTTGCTGCAAAAGAAACCGGAGCGATTGTTACGGCTGAGGAACATTCAATCATTGGCGGGCTGGGGAGTGCTGTGGCTGAGGTATTAGCAGAACACCTTCCAACACCAATGGAAAGGGTGGGAGTAAAAGATACCTTTGGTCAATCAGGAACACCAAAGGAGTTGTTAAGGATCTTTGGATTAGATGCCGTTTCTATTGTTGAGGCAGTGATAAAGGTGCTGGGAAGAAAGACGCAAAAAGGGAGATAATTAAGCATGATTCAGATGCGGCACATCACCAAGGTATATAAAAAAGGGATACATGCCTTAGAGGATATTAATGTAAAAATTGGACGGGGGGAAATGGTTTTTGTTGCCGGACCATCCGGGTCAGGAAAAACTACCTTTCTGAAATTAATCTACGCAGAGATAATAGCTACAACAGGGTTAATTTTTGTTGGCGGGAAAAATATCAGTAGCTTGCCATTAAAGGAAGTGCCGTATCTTCGGAGACAAATTGGGGTAGTTTATCAGGATTTTAAGCTCTTATATCAAAAAACAGTGTTTGAAAATATTGCCTTTGCCTTGCAGGTTATTGGTTTGCCCTCAGCAGAGGTCTATAAACGAACCATTAAGGTGTTAAATATTGTTGAATTAACCCATAAAAAAGATGCATTTCCACACCAACTTTCCGGTGGAGAGCAACAAAGGGTAGCTATTGCCAGAGCTATTGTCAATGATCCTGCCCTTATCCTTGCGGATGAACCTACGGGTAATTTAGATACAGATCTGGCCACAAATATCATGAATTTTTTCATGGAGGCTAATCGTCAGGGAACAACCCTGGTTGTTGCTACCCATAACAAGGAAAATGCTCTAAAAATGGGGGCACATGTTATTCATCTAAACTCTGGCAAGATAGTTAAATAGGGCATGATTCAAAAGAGGAGGAATTTCACCTCCTTAGGCTTAAGGAAACAAATCGATATGATACGACCACAAAACTTTGGTTATTTTTGCAGGGAAGCAATGACAAACTTCAAACGGGCAGGGACAATGACCTATGCCAGTATTGGGGTTATCACTGTTACCCTTTTTATTATGGGTATTTTTTTGCTATTGATTGTCAATCTTCGACTGGTTCAGGATACCTTGATTAAAAAGGCATCTATTGTTGTCTACTTAAAGGATGCTTTGCCAATTGAGACCATACAGTCTATTCAGACCAATATTGGCAGGCAGGTTAATCAGGCAAGTCAGATAATATATATCTCAAAACAAGATGCTCTGGAAGGGTTTAAGAAGGAATTGAGTGATCAGTCGGATATTCTTTCCGGGATAAATGGGAATCCATTGCCAGCCTATTTTGAGATAAAGCTAACACCCTCAATCAGGTTTTCGTGGGAAGGATTGAAAAAAATTGCTCAAGCTATAGAAAAGATGGAAGGAATAGAAGGGGTGGATTATGGTCAAAAGGCAGTTGAGGTCATCGCTACGATAACCGATGTGGTAAGAATGTTTATTATTGGTATAGGTTTTATCCTTGGACTTGCTACGCTGATTATTATTTCAAATACTATTGAGCTGTCCCTTTTTGCCAGGCAGGAAGAGATAGAAATAATGAGGTTGGTTGGTGCTACCCCATGGTTTATTCGGTTTCCCTATCTCTTAGAAGGGATGATACATGGGTGGATAAGCGGAACATTATCTATTGGACTATTATGGCTTGTTTATCGCTTTGGTCTGGTTAAAACACTTGCGGAAAACCCTATATTTTTATTTTTACCACAAGTGAAATTTATATCATGGCAAGTTATGAGTATCTTGATTGTAGCCAGTGGGTTTCTCGGATGTCTGGGAAGTTTGCTGCCTTTGCATTATTTTTTGAAATCTAACAGGGAATAGGGGAAGTAAGAGAAATGAGAAGAAAGGGAGAAAGGCTGAATTCCGCTATTTGTTTGGTTTTTATATTCCTGTTTCTATCTTCAGGGGTGAGCCTTTGTTCAGCAGATGTATCTACGGAAAAGGGAAAATTGTTAAAGATACGAAAAGAATTGCAGCAAAAAAAGACATTGTTGCAACAGGCAGTAAAAAAGGAAAAAGGGGTAATAAATGAATTAGACAAGAGAAATCGACAACTAAACCAGACACAAAGAAAAGTAGATAAATTGGGAGAGACAATAAACAAGACACAACATAAGATAATTATTAAAAAAGAGGCGTTAATTAAGACTTTTAACAGCCTTTATCAAAAACAAAGCCAATTGTCTCATAGATTGAGAGCCATATATAAATATAGAAAAAATGGTGTGTTAGATGTCTTATGTTCTTCTCCAAACCTTTCGGATATGTCAAGGCAGCTTTATTTTATGACCATGATTGCTCAGAATGATAACACCTTGATCCGTGAGATACAACAACAGAAAGAGCTGTTAAAGTGTCAGAAACAGCTACTTCAGGGAAAACATAAACAGCTTTTAGTCATTCAAAATGATTATAAGCAAGAATTTATTGTTCAGCAAAAACAAGAGAAGGGTTATCGAGGGCTGCTTTCCCGGGTACAGAAGGATAAAAAACTTTATCGTCAGCAGGTTGCTCAACTCAATAATTCATCTTCAGAATTAACCTCATTAATCAAGCGATTAGAGGCACAGAAAAAGGCACAAGAAAAAGCACGGGCAGCAATGGTTGCTAAACGAAAAAAAGAGGGTAAAAAGCCGGAAAAAATAGAGAAAAGATCTTATCCTGAAAAGGGAACACTTTCATGGCCAGTATCTGGCGGACAGATTATTAAGGGATTTGGGCAATATAAAAACCCGAAGTTTGATACCTTTGTGGTAAATAAAGGCATAGATATCTCAGCCCATGCAGGACAAACTGTTGTTGCTGTAAAATCTGGAAGTGTGGTTTATGCTGGTTGGTTTAAAGGGTATGGGCTGCTGGTTATGATTGATCATGGTAATGGCATTTACAGCCTTTATGCCCATCTGGCAAATATATTGGTAGGAAAGGGGCAAACAATTAATACAGGTACTCCCCTTGGCACAGTAGGTGATACAGGTTTTACTACAGAACCATGTTTGCACTTTGAATTAAGGGTTGATGGACAACCCGTTAATCCATCAGGATGGTTGAGACGAGGATAGGGGAGATTAAGGAAAATCCGAAGCACGAAATACGAAACAAATACAAACGACCAAAATCCGAATGACAAAAACAACCTGTCAAAAGTTTCGAATTTTGATATTCGAATTTCGGATTTTATATTAAATTTCGGGAGGTATGTGATAATGTTGCGATTGAAGAATGTATTGTGGTTTTTGGCATTGGCTATCATTGTTTCTATGAGCGTGGATGCCAATTCTCAGGGGCAGGAAAGCTCTGAATTGTATGATGGATTACGGCTATTTGGTAAGGCGTTTTCAATAGTTCATAATCAATATGTAGAAGATGTGAAGACAAAAACTCTTGTTTATGGGGCTATTGACGGTATGCTTAAAAGTCTGGGGGATCCTCATACAAGATTTATGACCCCTGAGGTATTTAAGGAGATGAAGGTAGAAACCGAGGGGAGCTTTTCCGGGCTTGGGATTGTTATCGGGCTTAAACAAGACAATCTCATGGTTATCTCACCTATTGAAGGAACACCAGCGTATTTGGCTGGGATAAAGGCAGGTGATTATATTACTGAAATAGATGGGACATCAACCAAGAATATTTCCTTAGTTGAGGCTGTTCAGAAACTTCGTGGTAAACAAGGAACTCAGGTAATTATTACCATTAAAAGGGATGGTGTGGAAAATCCTTTCAAAGTAACGATTAATCGGGCAATAATTGAGATCCATAGTGTTAAGTCCGATGTTATTCAGACAGATGTTGGGTACATCAGGATTACTAATTTTAACCAGAATACGGCTCAGGAGTTTACAGATAGTCTGGTGAAGTTGCAAAAAAGAGGGATACGGAGTCTTGTTATAGATTTGAGAAATGATCCTGGAGGTTTATTGGAATCAGCCATAGATGTTTCAGATAATCTTCTGTCAAAGAATTCCTTGATTGTTTCTATTGCTGGAAGACAGCAGGAGATGAACAGAGAATTTCGAACAACCGGAAAGGGCTTGTATTTGGATAATCCGATTATTGTTTTATTAAATGAGGGAAGTGCCAGTGCCTCAGAGATATTGGCTGGAGCTATTAAGGATAATAAACGAGGTTTGACCATTGGTGTAAAGAGCTATGGTAAAGGTTCTGTGCAGACAGTTCTTCCATTGCCTGATGGCTCTGGTATTGCCCTGACTACAGCCAAGTATTTTACCCCCTCAGGTGTATGTATTCATGGAAAAGGGATAATTCCAGATATAATTGTAGAGATGCCTGAGATTACCCCCAAGGATCAGGAGATGTGGCTGAAGTTAGATGATAGTCAATACTTAAAGGATTTTGCCAAAGGACGATCAAGCTATACAGATGAAGATATTAAAAATTTACAGCAAACCCTATCCAAGAATAAGATTGAATTAAGTGAAATGATTCTTAGAAGGGCAATAAATATTGAAATAGGCAGGCTTAATGGGGGAAAAGAGATTGTTTGCGACCTGAAATGTGATCCACAATTGCAGCGAGCAGTTGATATTATGATAGCAACTAAGATATTACAGCATAAATAATCGAATAATTTTAATTTATGCTTGACAAATGTTGATATATATGTTACCATAAAAGTGCTTAAAAGTGCTGAAGTCTGAAGGCTGGCTGCTTGCATTTAATTATTGTTTCGGAGGAAAGGGAATGTTGTTTGGTGGCGGGAAAAATTCTGTAGGATTAGATATCAGTAGTGATACGGTCAAGGTTGTTAAATTAAAGAAATCTGGCAATAGCATTATGTTGGCAAGGCTTGGGTTAGAAAAGATTGCCCCGGAACCCTTAGATGAGGATGCAGTTGGGGCAAAGCATGAATTAACCGTAAAAGCTATTAAAACCATGCTTTATAACAATGGCATTGATGCCAAAAAAACTTGTACCTCTGTCTCTGGGAATTCTGTGGTAGTAAGATATATTAAGTTACCGCATATGAGTGAGACAGAGCTTCGTGATGTTATCAGGTTTGAGGCTGAGGAGCACATTCCCTTTGATATTGAGCATGTGATCATTGATTTTCAGATAATAAAAGAGGTAATTGAAAAAGACGAGAGGATGATCCTTGTCCTGCTGGTAGCTGCTAAAGAAGAGCTTGTTTATGATCATATGGAGATATTGCAGCGGTCAGGGTTAGAGACTACTCATATTAATGTGGATACCTTTTCAATAGAGGATGCTCTGGTAGCAAACGGAAAGGAAGAAGAGGTAGTGGCTCTGGTAGATATTGGGGCAAGAATGACAAATATTAATGTAGTAGAAAATAAATGTTCCTGTTTTAATCGGGATATTTTAGTTGGTGGTAATGATTTTACTGAAGCAATAAAGAGAGAGTTGGGTGTAAACTTTTTGGAAGCAGAACAGATAAAGGAAGCAGAAGGGGTAATTGTTCCTGGTGAAGAGATGACGACAGGTGTGTATTCTGAACGAATATCCCATGTCTCTTATGCCATTGAGTCTGTAGGGGCAAGGCTTTTAGATGAATTAGAGAGGTCTTTTGCCTATTATTATACTCAATTACCTGTATATCGGAAAAATATTGACCGGGTGCTTTTGAGTGGAGGAACAGCAAAACTAAAGAACTTAGATGAGTTTCTTGCAAGTGGTCTTGGCATTCCGGTAGTTATTGCTGATCCCTTTGTTAACTTGAGGATAGCTCCAAAGGTTAATGTAAATCTTATTAAGAAATATGGTCCAGCGTTTACCGTAGCCATAGGATTAGCATTAAGGGGGCTAAAGTAATGACTAATATAAACCTGATGCCTCCAGTTCTTCTGGCAAAGAAAAAGATACAATGGAGAAATATTTTAGTCATAATATCGTTATCTGCCTTTGTTGTCTTAATAGGTTTTTTTTGGAGCAATCAGTTGCTTGAGGTCAAGAAAAAGGAGCAAAAAGTAGAAGAATTAAAGGCTGAGATAGCTAAGTTACGGCCTTATATGCAAGAGATTAAAGATCTTGAAATAGAGATAGATTTGCTTAAAACGAGGCTTAATATTATTACCCAATTGGACAAGGATAGGTTTATCTGGGCAAAACTTCTTGATCAAACATCTGATTGCCTGGGTCAGGGTATCTGGTTAGATAATTTGTCTAACACTAACGGTACGGCTATACAAATAAGTGGCAAGGCTATGGATAATTTTTCTGTTGCAAACTATATACTTAAGCTTATGGAATCACAGTTGTTTACTAATGTTAATCTTGCCAATATTACCAATTCTACCATTGGCAAGTATCCAATAAGGAGTTTTTCACTTAGCTGTACTCATAATATTTAAGGAGTCAAGCAGCAATTCTCATTATGGCAAAACTTATGTTCAAAGGGGAATAAGGGAATAGAGGAGATGGTATCGATTATCAACAGAATTGTCGGTAGGACAGGCATTTCTGCCTGTCCTGTTGCAGATGACAGGCAAGAATGCCTGTCCTACCGATTAATCTCCATATCTCCCCCTTATCCATTTTACCATAATGAG
>Ga0210044_10001930_pt1 | contig 31461 bp, 30 predicted proteins | sample CryGey13umfilter_2_FD_183959 | JGI IMG/M metagenome (GOLD analysis project Ga0210044, IMG submission 183959) | Groundwater microbial communities from aquifer in Utah, USA - Crystal Geyser 4/9/14 3 um filter (SPAdes) (version 2) | ecosystem: Environmental > Aquatic > Deep subsurface >...
AAATGCGGGTGTTGCTTTGCACCTGCAAAATGCCGTCGTCGGGCTTGTCCAGCCCGCCCAGAATCTTGAGCAGCGACGATTTGCCCGCGCCGTTGCGGCCGATCAGGCCGACGCGCTCCTGCGTTTCGAGTGAAAAAGTGGTGTGATCCAGCAGCGGGACGTGTCCGAAAGCCAGTTGTGCGTCGAGGAGTGTGATAAGTGCCATGTGGCGCGCATTATCCCTTGCCGGGTGCATTCCTCCGTTTGATCCGGGCAAGGCTCAACTGTGCAGCGCGTGGTCGCAAAACCACCTGGCAATGACCGCCCGCTGTGTCACTGCCACCCACGTCGCCGCCATCGCCGCAACCCAAACCGCCTCTATCACACCCGCGCTTTGGCCCGATGGTGCGGGGCTGGCGCAGACAGCACGCCGTGCCGCTGCGCGCCAAGCAAGTCGCCTGGCTCAGCATGGCGATCAGCTCCGGCGTCGGCTGGGTGCCAGCTGCCTGTTGCGCGCTGGTGGCGCTGTGGATGTGGCGGCTGCCAACGGCTGACAGACGCTGATCCGCTGCCGCTTACCGGCTGCTCGGAAAACTGAACACCGCGCCTTCGCGCACGCCCGCCGAAGGCCAGCGTTGGGTGATGGTCTTGCGCTTGGTATAAAAACGCACGGCATCCGGGCCGTAGGCGTGCAAATCACCGAACAAGCTGCGCTTCCAGCCGCCAAACGAGTGGTAGGCCACCGGCACCGGCAGTGGCACGTTGATGCCGACCATGCCGACCTGGATGTGGTCTGAAAAATAGCGGGCTGCTTCGCCGTCGCGGGTGAAGATGCAGGTGCCGTTGCCGTACTCGTGGGCGTCGATCAGGTCCATCGCCTCTTGCAGCGTTTTGACGCGAACCACGCCCAGCACCGGGCCGAAGATTTCTTCCTGGTAGGTCACCATGCCGGGCTTGACGTTGTCGAACAGGCAGGCGCCCAGAAAGTAGCCATTTTCGTGGCCTGGCACGCTGACACCGCGGCCGTCCACCACCAACGTGGCGCCTTCTTTCACGCCCTGATCGACATAGCCCCTGACCTTGTCGAAGTGCGCCCTGGTCACCAGCGGCCCCATGTCGCAGGCGGCATCGGTGCCGGGGCCAACGTTCATTTTGGCGATCTCGACCTTGAGCCCTGCCACCACTGCATCGGCCGTCGCATCACCCACCGCCACCACCAGCGGGATGGCCATGCAGCGCTCGCCGCACGAGCCGTATGCCGCGCCCATCAAGGCGTTGACAGCATTTGGAATGTCCGCGTCGGGCATCACCACAGCGTGGTTTTTGGCGCCGCCGAGTGCCTGCACGCGTTTGCCGTGGGCGCAGCCGGTGGCATAGATGTACTCGGCGATCGGCGTCGAGCCGACAAAGCTGACTGCCTTGACGCGCGGGTCGGTCAGCAGCGTATCGACCGCCTCCTTGTCGCCGTGCACCACGTTGAGCACGCCCGGTGGCAGGCCGGCTTGCAGCGCCAGTTCAGCCACCAGCAAGGCGCTGCTCGGGTCGCGCTCGGACGGTTTCAAAATGAAGGTGTTGCCGCAAGCCACGGCCATCGGCCACATCCACAACGGCACCATCACCGGAAAGTTGAACGGCGTGATGCCAGCGCACACGCCCAGCGCCTGGAACTCGCTCCACGAATCCATGCCGGGGGCGACGTTCTTGCTGTGCTCGCCCTTGAGCAGCTCGGGCGCGTAACTGGCGTATTCGACGTTTTCAATGCCGCGCTGCAACTCGCCCAACGAATCGCTCAAGACCTTGCCGTGCTCGGCGGTGACCAGCGCGCAGATGGCGTCGGCATTGGCTTCGAGCAGTTCTTTGAGTTTGCTCATGACGCGCGCGCGCTTGAGCGCCGGCGTGTTGCGCCAGGCCGGGTAGGCGGCGTGCGCGCTGGCAATGGCTTGCGCCACGGTGAGTTTGTCGGCCAGCAGCACGCGCTTTTCAGCCTGGCCGGTAGCGGGGTTGAACACATCGGCCTGGCGTGTGCCACCGGCCACCAGTTGGCCGTCGATCAGGTGTTTGATTTGGGGAAGGTCTTGAATTGTGGGAAGAGTTTGCATAGTCAGGCAGTTTGGTTAATGGTTTCACCCAGCGCGTTGACCAGGCTGTCAAGCTGCGCGGGTGTAGAAATAAAGGGTGGGGCCAACTGGATGGTGTCGCCACCGTAGCGCACATAAAAGCCCTTGGCCAACATGGCCAGAGCAATCTGGTACGGCCGTTTGGCGGGTTCACCCGGAAATACGTCGATGGTAAAGCCGGCGGCCAGGCCATAGTTGCGGATGCCTGTCACATGCTTGACACCTTGCAGGCTGTGCACCGCGTTCTCAAAGTACGGGCTTAAGCTTTTGACGCGCTCAATCATGTTTTCGCGCACCAAAATATCGAGCACCGCCAGCCCCACAGCGCAGGGCACCGGGTGCGCCGAATAGGTGTAGCCGTGGGCAAATTCAAGCAGGTAATCAGGGCCGCCCTGCGCCATGAAGGTGTCGTAAATGGCCTTGCTGGCCAGCACCGCGCCCAGCGGCTGGGCGCCATTGGTGATCTGCTTGGCCACGTTCATGATGTCGGGCGTCACGCCAAAGGCTTCGGCACCGGTGTAGGCACCCATGCGGCCAAAGCCGGTGATGACTTCATCAAAAATCAGCAAAATATTGTGGGCGGTGCAAATCTCGCGGATGCGCTGCAGGTAGCCCACGGGCGGCACCACCACGCCGGCCGAGCCCGACATCGGCTCGATGATGACGGCAGCAATGTTGCTGGCATCATGCAGGGCGATGAGCTTGAGCAGGTCCTCGGCCAACACCACGCCGTGTGGCCCTTCCGCCGGCCCCATGCCACGGTGGAACACACCCGCAGGCGGCTGGGTGTGCGGCAGGTGGTCGGCAGCAATGCCCTGGCCAAACATCTTGCGGTTGGCGCCAATGCCACCCACTGAAATACCGCCAAAGTTAACCCCGTGATAGCCCTTTTCGCGGCCAATCAGCAGGCTCTTGCTGGCCTGGCCCCGTAGGCGCCAGTAAGCCCGCGCCATTTTGAGCGAGGTGTCGGCCGACTCCGAACCCGAGCCGGTGAAGAACACGTAGTCGAGGCCTTCGGGCGTGAGCTCTTTAAGTTTGTTGGCCAGCGCAAACGACAACGGGTGGCCAAACTGAAAGGCAGGCGAATAGTCCATGCTGGCCAACTGACGGCTGGCGGCTTCGACAATTTCAGGGCGGCCATGACCCAGACCGCACGTCCACAGGCCCGAGAGGCCATCAAAAATCTTTTTGCCGTCGATGTCGGTGTAATAACAGCCGCTTGCCGAAGCCATCATGCGCGGATGCGACTTGAAGTCGCGGTTGCCGGTGTAAGGCATCCAGTGCGCGTCGAGCCAGGCGGCGTCGGTACGTGGACGATTCAAAGCTTGGGCATCGGTCATGTTCATGGGATTTCCAAAAAAGGACAGGTAAGCGATTGTGCGCAACTCTGTTACTCTTATAAATGACTAACTATCGCAACTTGTTTGCTAATTTATGCAAGTAAAAAGCCGCGCTGCATTGGGGCAGCTCAGCGACATGGACATCCGCCTGCTGCGCGTTTTCAAAACGGTGGTGGACTGTGGCGGCATGGCCGCAGCCGAGCTGGAGCTCAACATCGGCACCTCCACGGTGAGCCGCCACGTCAAAGACCTGGAAACGCGCCTGGGCCTGAGCCTGTGCCGGCGTGGCCGCGCCGGTTTTGCCCTGACCCCCGAAGGCGAGCAGATTTATGCCGAGACGCTGCGCCTGTTGGCCGGGGTCGATGCCTTTCGCAGCCGTGTCGACGAAATTCACCAGCGCATGGGCGGCGAGTTGCACATTGCCGTATTTGACAAAACCGCCAGCAACCCAGCCGCGCACATCGGCGATGCCATCCAACTGTTTGCAGCGCAAGCGCCGGACGTGCGGCTGCACCTGCATGTGGCGCCGCTCAACGCCATTGAACGTGGCGTGCTCGACGGCCAGTTTCAGGTCGGCATCATTCCCGGCCACCGCAGTTCAGGCGTGCTGACTTATGACGAGCTATTCACCGAGACCATGTTTTTGTATTGCAGCGCGGCCCATCCCTTGTTTGCAGTGAGCGCAGCACAACAGCCGCAGAGCTGGGACGCCCTGCGCAGCCATGCCTTTGCAGGCCTGGGCTACCACTCGCCCAACATGGAGCTGACCCAGCAAGTCAAACTCAGCCGGTCGGCCACCGGCTATGACCAGGAATCGATTGCAACGCTGATCTTGTCAGGTTGTTTTTTGGGCTTTTTGCCCGACCACTACGCCGAGCCGTTTGTTCGCCAGGGCCGCATGCGCGCCGTGCAGCCCGATCAGTTCACCTACCACTGCAGCTTTTTCAGCATCGTACGGACCTCGCCGCAGCCGGCGCGCGTGACGCAGGCGTTTCAGGCGGCGCTGCGCCAGGCGCATCAGCAAAGTTTTGTGGGGCCACACCTTACCGCTTGCCCGCTTCACGCTGCTTTTTCGCCTGAATCACCGTCCAGACCAAACGGCCCGCTGCCACCAAGTTGACAGCAATCACCGCCATGGCCGGCCAGAACGGCAGCTCGTAGCCCGAGGCGGCAGAATAGAGGAGCAAAGCGCCCAGTGCCAGGGCACCGATCAGCAGGGTGATCACGCCGCCGTTCAGCGCGCCGCGTTGCAGGTGTTTGGAGGTCATGGGGCAAACTTGAAAAGGTTAAAGTTGACGTTCATTTTACGGACCGTCACGCTCACCCCATGACATCTGGGCACGGCCGACTCGACTGGGGCATTGTGGCGATTTTTGTCACCATCTATACCGGCATGATCCTGGGCGGCTTTTACACCGCCGTCACGCGCCAGGCCTTGCCGCCGGTGGCTTTGAGCCTGGGGGCGCTGGCTGCAAAGGCGCTTCAGGCCCGGGCGTCGCCCCAACGCAGTTGAGTGGCATCGTCATCGTGGTACAGGGTGTCGCCACGGCGATCCACGCAGTAGTCCGGCGACACGATCATTTCATTGAAGCGCATGTCGGCGGCAATGCGGGTGTACTCAAACAAAATGCTGCGTACCACCGTGCAGCCGCTGCGCAAGTGGCTGCCGTGGCCAATCCAGGCCGGACCCACAATCGTGACGCCGGGATCGATACGGACGCTTGAGCCGATAAAGACCGGCCCTTCGATGTTGACCTGCTGCCACGGGATGGACGTGTTCAGCCCGACCCAAATGCCCGGCTTGATCTCCCGCCCCGGCATGGTCATGTCGGCCACTTCGCCACGCAACACCTGCTGCAGCACCGACCAATAATCACCAACCCGGCCAATATCGAGCCAGTTAAAAGGCCGGTTTTGCGCGAAAAACGGCACGTCATGCGCGACCAGGTCAGGGAACAGTTGTGAGCCAATGTCGTACACGGTGCCGGCCGGCACCAAGTCGAGCACAGCCGGCTCAAAAATATAAATACCCGTGCTCGCCAGGGTCGATTTGGCTTCTGTTGGCGCTGGTTTTTCCTGGAACGACTGAATACGCCCGTCGGCTGCCGCCACCACGATGCCGTAGCTTTGCACGTTGGCAAGGGGCACGTCCATGGCGATCACGCTGGCCATGGCCTGCTTGGCGTGGTGTTCTGCCAGGGCGGCAGTGATGTCGAGATCGATCAGCGCGTCGCCGCACAGCACCAGCGTGGTCTCGTCAAAAAACCCGCTGAAGTCCTGAATGCGTCGCATACCACCAGCTGATCCCATCGGCTTCGGCAAAATTTCACCCTGGTCACGCACGCCTTCATAAGAGTAGCCAATCTGCACGCCCCAACGCCTGCCGTCGCCAAAGTACTCTTCAATTTTGTGATGATGCCAGGCCACGTTGACCATGATCTCGGTGATGCCATGGCGCGCCAGGTGCTCGATCAGGAACTCCATCACCGGTTTGCCCAGAATAGGCACCATGGGTTTGGGAATATCCCGCGTCAAAGGGCGTACGCGGGTACCTTGACCCGCCGCCAGAATCATGCCTTTAGCCATATTCAACTTCTTTACTTGAGTGGTTTCAGCGCACGATCAACACGGGCACCTTGCAGCTGGCCAGCACCTTGGTGGCCACTGACCCCACCACCAGGTTGACCAAGGCGCCGTGGCCATGCGAGCCCATCACCACTAGGTCGAACTTGCCCTCATCGGCCATCTTGGCGATCAATTCGCCCGGGCTGCCGGTTTTCCAGCTGGACTTTGCCTTGACACCATGGCGCTCCAGAAATTTGCTGACCGGCGCCATGACTTTTTCGCCTTCGTCTTCATAGTATTTGGCAACCAGATCCTTACCCAGCGCGGCTCGCGCCTGGCTCGGCAGCATGATCTGGGCGGTAAAGGCGGTGTATTCATTGTTGGGCGAAAACATCTCGTTGGCAGCCAGGTAGGCCAGCATTTTCTTGGTGTAAGGACTGCCATCGACGGCGAGAAGAATCTTCATGAGGAACTCCTTAAATGGGAGGCAGTTTACCCAAGCGACAGCATTGCATCTTGCCAAATGTCAAGAAACCAGGATTCAACCCTGATTGCTTGAAGCAAAGACTTCAAAATAACCCCAGACTGTCCATGAGGCGCACCGCCCCCCTTTGTACACAAATGAACATTTTGGGTTAACCTCAAGTCGATGAAATCATCCAATATTCCGACGGTGTTCTTCATTTTTCTGGGCGCCGTACTCGCGGGTGTGTCGGGCTGCGCAGCCACCGGGTCGGCAAGCCCGTCGGCACGGCCTGTGCTGTACCCCAATGCCACGCTGAACCGCGTGGGCGATGCAGGCGGCCGCGCCGAGGCCGACGCCTGCATGGCGCGCGCCCGGTCGGCCGGGCTGACCCCGCAGGAACAAAACAACGCCGTGACGCGCCGCGCCGGCGAAGGCGCGGCCATCACGGGCGTCGCCGCTGCGGTGGGTGCGCTGGTGACGGGTCGGGGACTGGACGGCGCCGTGCGCTCGGGCGCAGCAGGTGCCGTGGTGGGTGGTTCGGCAGGCGCCGTGTCGGGCGCCCTGCAACACAAGCCCAGCAGTATTTACCGCCGGTCTGTGCAGCGCTGCCTGAGCGACAAGGGCTTCGACGTGATTGGCTGGAACTAAGGCCATGTCCACAAATGACCTCAATCAGGCCCGATACCGAACAGGGACCTTGAAGCTAAATTGTTGTCCTTATTGCACCAGTTGCGCCTGCAGGCCTGCCTGCTGCAACGCCGCCAGCACCTCGCGGATGTGCTGCGGGCCACGGGTTTGAATCACCAACTCGATCTCGACGTTTTGCGCCGCCAGCGTGGTGAATGCCCGCTGGTGGTGAACCTCATTGATGTTTGCCCCGGCATTGGCCACCGTGGCAGTGATCAGCGCCAGCGTGCCCGGCACGTCGCGCGCACTCACCTTCAGGCGCGCCAGCCGCCCGGCGCGCACCATGCCGCGCTCGATAATGGCGGCCAGCAGCAGCGGGTCGATGTTGCCGCCGCACAGCACCAGGCCCACTTTTTTGCCTTTGAAGCGCTCAGGGTATTTCAGCAAGGCCGCAAGCCCGGCGGCCCCCGCGCCTTCGACCAGCGTTTTCTCGACTTCGAGCAGCATCACGATGGCCTGCTCAATATCGCCTTCGTCCACCAGCACAATGTCGTTCACCTTGTCGCGGATGATGGCCTGCGGCAACACGCCTGGCGTGCCCACCGCAATGCCCTCGGCAATGCTGCTGTTGCCCTGCGGCAAGTGTGTGCCCTTGATGGCGTTGAACATGGCGGGAAACCGCGAGGCTTGCACGCCGATGATCTCTATGTCGGGCCGAACAGCCCGCGCCGCCGTGGCCATACCGGCAATCAGGCCGCCACCGCCAATCGCCACCACCAGCATGTCGAGCTCGGGCACGTCTTGCAGCATCTCCAGCGCCACCGTGCCTTGACCGGCCACGATGTCGGGGTCATCGTACGGGTGCACAAAAACAAGTTGCCGCTGCCCGGCCAGCAGCAAGGCGTGGGCGCGCGCCTCGTCCAGCGTGTCGCCTTGCAGCACGATGTCGGCACCAAAACCGCGCGTGCGCTCAATCTTGACGCCCGGCGTGAAGCGCGGCATAACGATCACCGCGCGCACTCCCAGCCGCTGCGCATGGTAAGCGACACCCTGCGCGTGGTTGCCCGCGCTCATGGCAATGACGCCGCGGGCGCGCTCATCAAGGTTGAGCTGCGACAGCTTGTTGCAGGCGCCGCGCTCTTTGAACGACGCGGTGAACTGCAGGTTTTCGAACTTCAGGAACACCTGCGCGCCAGTGATATCCGAGAGCGTGCGCGAGGCCACGCAGGGCGTTCGCAGCAGGTGGCCTTGCAGGCGCTGGGCGGCGGCTTGAATGTGGGTGAGTTCAATCATGGCTGCATTGTGCACGTTGAAGGGCTGCGTGTTAACCTTACTTCAACAAGCATTCAGGAGTTGACGGTGACTGCAAAATGTTTTGAAACAGCCCAAGGCATGTCTGACTACCAGGCCGAGCGCGAACTGCAAGAGGCCCTGCGCGTGTATCAGATGACGCCCGCAGCGCGCTTTACGTGGTTGCAAGAAACTTGGGGGCGCTTGCAGGATAGCGCGGCATTTTTCAACGCTGATGCACGGCGCGCGTCGGCCGCAGCCAGGTGTTATGCCACCATGGATGAGAAAAACCGGTTTGAGGACGAACGCGAGCTCAGGCAGGCGCAGCAGATTCGCCTGGCGTACCAAAAATGACGGCACCCAAGTACCACGAGCGAGCACGATGTGCTGCGCAGCAGCACGAGGCTTTTGGTGCTGGATGTTTGCGCCCCATCCCCTTCTGTATGCGCCTGCGATGGGTGGGTTTTGCGGGATCAGGAGTCGCAATTGTCTGAGCGCAGCGAGTTCGAGCGACTCCCCCGCAAAACCCACCCAGCGCAGGTTGCTGGCAGTTTTGCTGCGGGTCGCAAACAGCGGGGTCGCCTTTCTTTTGGGTACTTTTCTTTGGCGAAGCAAAGAAAAGTACCTCGCCCGCCGGGGCGAAACCCGGCTCCGGAACTTTAATTACCTGACCCGCGTCCCCAGCCACGCCGCCCCCACAATCAACACCCCAGCCAGCGCCACAGGCCAGGTCAAAGCCCGGCCGCTGACCCACAGCAGCAGGGAAGTGGACAGCAGCGGCGTCAGGTAACTCAGCAGCCCGATGTGGCGCGCGTCACCCATCTTGAGCGCCTTGTCCCACAAAAAGAAAGAGCTGCCTAGCGGGCCCAGCCCCATCAGACCAATCAGCACCCAATCGCGCAGGCTTAATGTCACCGCTGGCTCCATCAGCGCGTGGCAAAGCAGGGCCAACAGCCCCGAGACCCAGGCAAAAGTGCCAATGGCTGCGGTCTCAAAATGCGGCACCCGACGCGTCAGCAAAGAGTAGGTTGAAAATAAGAAGGCCGAGGCCAGCGCAGCCAGATACCCCCACCGCCATTCGCTTTGAAAGCCCGCCGAAGCATTAGCAGCCGCACTGGCAGAAGCATCGACGCTGCCCAGAATCACGATCACGGCGCCGGTAAAACCAATCAGCCCGGCCACAATGTGCTGCCAGCGCATCTTCAACCCCGGTAGCAGCACCGGTGCCAGTACCACGATCAGCAACGGCCACAGGTAATTGACCAGATTGGCCTGAACCGGGGGCGCATTTTGCAAGCCGACAAAAAGCAAAAAGTGGTAACCAAACAGGCCATAGACCCCGAGCGCCAAAGTGGGCAGCGGCACCCGCCACGCCGCCAGCCTGAAGCCAGACAGCGGCAGCGCAATCAGACCGCCAATCAGCAAAGACAAACCGGTGAGCAAAAACGGCGGCACATGGCTGAGCGCCACGCCCAGGCTGGCCAGGCTGCCCCACATGGCAATCGCGCCCAGCGCCAGCAGGTTGGCGCGCGCGTTCAAATCGGGCTTCAAGGGCGCTGGTCAGTTGAGGGCTTTTGCCACAGGTTGATGCCGCCCTCGACCGCGTGCTGGTCAATGGCCTGCAACTCTGCAGCGCTGAACGACAGATGGTTCAGTGCGCCGACCAACTCGGTGATTTGCGCCGCCGAACTGGCGCCAATCAGGGCGCCGGTGAGACGCACGTCGCACCGCAGATGCGCGCCAAAGTTGTGCCACAGCCCAAGTGAGATGGCAGGTAATTTCAGGCCACTTTTGCCGCAAAAGCGGTAAGGCATGGTGTTATCGCGAGCAGGGTGGGCTTGGAAGGTCATGGAGGATGGCGCAGGTTGCAGGGCTGGATGCTAGCACCCACCCTCAAGCGCGCACTGCGGCCTGCTTGATCAGGTCAGCGGCTTTTTCGGCGATCATGATCACCGGCGCATTGGTGTTGCCGCTCACCACGCTCGGCATGATGGACGCATCAACTACGCGCAAACCCTGCAAGCCGTGCACGCGCAGTTCGGCATCGACCACGTCCATCGGGCCCGGACCCATGCGGCAGCTGCCCACCGGGTGGTAAATGGTGTCGCCCAGATTGCGAATGGCCTGCTCGATCTCGGCGTCGGTTTGCGCGGTGGCAGTGGCTGCCAGCTCGCGCCCGCCAAACTGCGCCAGCGCCGGCTGCGCCAAAATGCGGCGCACCTGCTTGAAGCCGCGCACCATGCGCGCCATGTCGTCGGGCTCATGCAAAAAAGCCGGGTCCACCAGCGGCAGTGCCAGCGGGTCCTTACTGGCCAGGCGCACGCTGCCGCGGCTCAACGGCCGCAGCAAACACACATGGCACGAATAACCATGGCCGATCGTGGTGGTGCGGCCGTGGTTAATGAGTTTGCCAATAACAAAGTGCAGTTGCAGGTCGGGCACGGTCTCGGTGGGGTCGCTCTTGATGAAGCCGCCGGCCTCGGCAAAGTTGGTGGTCAGCATGCCGCTGCGCTGCCTGCGCCACTCAAAAACGCCTTTGAGAATGCGCACCGCAGCGCTCGGCGACACACCAAACAGTTCTTTGGCGCGCGGCGCATCGACCACTTGCACCACGTCGATGTGGTCGTGCAAATGCTGGCCCACGCCGGCCAAATGATGGATCGGCTGAATCTGGCGCGCCAGCAGCTGCTCGCGCGGGCCGATGCCCGACAGCATCAAAATCTGCGGCGATTGGATGGCGCCGGCGCACAGCAGCACCTCGCGGCGACATTTGAGGCGCCGGGTCTGACCCTCGTGCTCATACTCGACGCCCACGGCACGTTTGCCGTCCATCACGATGCGGGTGGTGTGCGCGCCGGTGAACAGGGTCAGATTGGGCCGCGACAAATTGGGTGTCACGTAGGCTTTGGCGGCGCTGTGGCGTTCGCCATTTTTGTGCGTGACCTGGTAGCAGCCCACGCCCTCCATGACAGCGCCATTGAAATCTGCGTTGCGCGCGTAGCCAGCCTGCTCTGCGGCCTGCACAAAGCGTTCGCTGAACGGGTTGGGGCTGCGCAAGTCCATCACATTGAGCGGGCCGCCTGTGCCATGAAAGTCATCGCCACCGCGCTCGTTGTGTTCAGATTTTTTGAAATACGGCAGCACGTCGGCATACGACCAGCCCGGGTTGCCCTGAGCCGCCCAGGCGTCGTAGTCAGCCGGGTGGCCGCGGGTGTAAATCATGGCGTTGAGCGAACTGGAGCCGCCCAGCACCTTGCCGCGCGGCTGGTAACCGCAGCGGCCGTTCAGGCCAGACTGCGGCACGGTGTTCAGGTCCCAACCCGACAGGCTGAACTTGGCCATCACCGCCAGGCCGGCCGGGCAATGGATCAGCACGCTGCTGTCAACCGGCCCCGCTTCCAGCAAGGCCACCTTGGTGTCCGGGTTTTCCGAGAGTCGGCCGGCCAGCACGCAACCGGCTGAGCCGCCTCCGACAATGAGGTAGTCATACATGAAATTCTCCAAGTCCCGGCATATTTATAAATTCAAATACTGAACACCTTAGCGCAAAAAATCCGGCATTTTTAGAGCCCGAACCCAAGATTGACCACAAATAATCGTCAGCTTCTGGGTAAAAACTATTTTTATTCGATGAATTAAGGCAAGATATCAGGTTCTGATTCAATAACAAAACCAACGGAGTTCGGATGTTTCTGTCTGCCTTATTCAGTCTTTCGGTGCCGAGGTCATGAGGCCCAGTGCCGATTCCGCGCCGGGCACCATGACTGCCGGGGAAAGCCGTGCGACAGTGATTGCGCCCTTCGAGAGCTTTGTCTGGCCGACGCCGCCGTATGCGGTTTACAGCGCTGCCGAGCCTTGGAGCGGGCCGCAGGAATGCGAACTCGAGAGCATCACGGGTTCGATCAAGCGTTGCCGGGTGGTTGGCCTGAACCCTGCCAAACACACCGCAACCATCCAGATCGATTCAGCCCAGGCACCAGTCTCTCTGGCTTTTTCGCAGTTCCGACGGCTGACCCTGAAACAGCAGATTTACCCGCAGGAAGTCATCTCGCCCGATCATTTTTCCGAAATTTTGGGTTACAGCGCCACAGCCCAGTACCAGCTGCAACCGGTCAATGGCGCCCCGGTTGTTGGCACGACAATCGGTTATGTCGATACCGACTATGGCGTGTTCCTGTTCCCGCCCATTGGCGACAAAGGCGCGGTTGAGCAGGTGTTTGTCCCACGCGAAGCCTATGCGAGTTTCCGTGTGGGCGGGCAAATTGGCGAACTGCTGGTATCCGACAAGGTGGTCACGCAGCAGCAGGTTGATCTGGCGGCCGATGAGCAGCAAAACATGCGCAAGCGCAAGCTGGGCGACTACCTGCTCGATACGGCGGTGGTGTTTCCCGAGCAGTTGATGCTGGCGCTGGCCGAGCAGTCCAAAATGCCGATCATCCGGGTGGGCGAGGCCCTTATCCGCCTGGGTTATGTCAGCGAGGCGGAGCTGAAACAAGCCCTGGAAAAACAAAAAACAGACCGCACGGTGCCGCTGGGGGAGCTTCTCATCCGGATGGGATTCCTGACGCGCCATGATCTCAACGTTGCGCTGGCCCGCAAAATGGGCTATCCGGTGGTGGACGTCAAGCTGTTCCCCATCGATGCTGCCGCCTTGCAGAAGATTCCGATGGTGACAGCCAGGCGCTTGAACGTGTTGCCATTGCTGGCGCGCGACAATTTGACCGTAGTGGCAGCGGTGGACCCGACCCAGCGCAAGATGATTGAGGAGCTGGAGTTTCTCGTGCAAAGCCGGGTCGTCGCCGCGCTGGGGGATGAACAGCAGATCAAACTGAAGATTCGCGAAGCCTACGAAAAATTCGGTTTGCACCGTCAGCCGTTAAGTGAAGACTTACCCGGCTTTGCGCCAGCTGTTGACGAGTTCACCAGCTCGAGGGAGTTACTGGAGTCAATGGAGCACAGCGACGCGCAAAGCAACGCCTTTGAAGAAAGCGAAAAACCCATTGAACAGTCTGACAACTCGCTGGTGCGCCTGATCAACACCATGATCAGCGAAGCGCATAGCCGTGGGGTGTCAGACATTCACGTGGAGTCGCAACCGCGGCGCGCCAAAGTGCGCATCCGGTTCCGCAAAGACGGCATTTTGTCGCCCTACCTGGAGTTGCCGCACACCTACCGCGCAGCGCTGGTGGCACGGCTCAAGATCATGGCCGACCTCGACATTTCCGAGCGGCGCAAGCCACAAGACGGCAAGATCAATTTCAACAAGTTTTCCAGCAGGCACCGGTTGGAATTGCGTATTGCCACCATCCCCACTGCCAATGGCCTCGAAGACGTTGTGATGCGCTTGCTGACGTCAACCAAACCGATTGCCATGGACAAGCTGGGCCTGACCGAGAGCAACCTTGCGCAACTGCGCCAAGCCGTCGTCCGACCTTACGGCATGGTGTTGTGCGTGGGACCCACGGGTTCGGGTAAAACCACCACCTTGCATTCAATACTGGGGTTGCTCAACACGCCCGAGCGCAAGATATGGACGGCTGAAGACCCAATCGAAATCACCCAGCCCGATTTGCGCCAAGTGCAGGTCAACCCCAAAATCGACTGGACCTTTGCCAAGGCGCTGCGCTCGTTCCTGCGCGCTGATCCCGACATCATCATGGTGGGCGAAATTCGCGACACAGAGACCGCCCAGATCGCCATCGAGGCCTCGCTCACCGGGCATTTGCTGTTGTCCACCCTGCACACCAACAGCGCGGCTGAAACCGTCACCCGGCTGGTGGACATGGGTATGGACCCGTTCAATTTTGCCGATTCGCTGCTGGTGGTTTTGGCGCAACGCCTGGCGCGCCGCTTGTGCACCAGCTGCCGCGTCGTCGAGCGCGCCAGTGACGACTATGTCGAGGAGCTGCTGAACGACTATCTGGCTGCTTTTCCGGACGACATGCGCCCCAAACCGGAAGACGTGCTGGCGCAATGGCGGCAACAGTTCGCTCCGCAGGGCTGGCTCAGCCACAGCCACTCACCAGGCTGCAATGAATGTGCGGGCACCGGCTTGGCGGGGCGCGTCGGTTTGCATGAACTGATGGGGATGACGCCAGGTATTCGGCGCTTGATTCAAACCGGCGCGCGCTCGGAACTGATCCAGCTCGAGGCCTTTAAATCCGGCAAATTCCGCACGCTGCGCCAGGATGGCATCGGCAAGGTCCTGGCGGGCCTCACCAGCATTGAAGAGGTTCGGGCCAACACCAATGCCTGAACGCAACACCCCACCTGCTCACCCCTACCAGGCGCTCACCCCGGATGTGGTGATGGATGCGCTGGCCAGCGTGGGTCTGTTTGGCGACGGCCGGCAGATGGCCCTGAGTTCCTACGAAAATCGCGTCTACCAATTGCACCTGGAAGACGATACGGTGGTCGTTGCCAAGTTTTACCGCCCCGAGCGCTGGCACGACGAGCAAATTCTGGAAGAGCACACGTTCTCGCACGAGCTCATGGCCGCAGAAATCCCGGTGGTCGGGCCGCTCGCTTTGAACGGCAGCACGCTGAACCATTTTGGTGGCTTTGCCTTCAGCGTGAGCCCATGGCGCGGCGGGCGCATGCCCGAGCTTGACGACCCCGAGGTGCTGGAGTGGATCGGACGATTTCTGGCACGCATCCATGGCGTGGGCGCCGAAAAGTCCTTTGCGCACCGCCCAGCGCTCGACCTGGCCAGCTTTGGCGTCGAATCGCGCGAATGGCTGCTGGCCCACGACCAGGTGCCGCTTGATGTGCAGTCGCGCTGGGCCACGGCCTCGCAAGAAGCGCTCGACCTGGTTGCCGCCCATGCGTGTCTTGCGGGCGCCGGCGGCCCAACAACGCACGCGGATTTTGCCGACGACGACGACCCTGGCCGCGCTGTGCAACGCATTCGCCTGCACGGCGACTGTCACCCCGGCAATATTTTGTGGACGCCGCTGGACGTGCCTGCCAGCGCCCAGCCGGGGCCGCATTTTGTCGACCTGGACGACGCCCGCATGGGGCCGGCGGTGCAAGACCTGTGGATGCTGCTCAGCGGCGAGCGCCAGCAGCAAATTCGCCAGCTGGGCTGCCTGATCGATGGCTACGAACAATTCCGCCCCTTCGACCGGCGCGAACTCGCGCTGATCGAACCGCTGCGTACCCTGCGCCTGCTGCACTACAGCGCCTGGCTGGCCCGGCGCTGGATTGATCCCACCTTTCCGATTCATTTCCCGTGGTTTGGCTCGAGCGACTACTGGCAGGGCCAGTTGCACATGCTGCAAGAGCAGATTGAAGCCATGCAGCAAGAACCGCTGGTGATTTAAGCGACAAACCACTAGGGGTTTACCCGCAAAACCCCTAGATCAAGCCCCCTAGAGACGCAGCCAGGGTAGCGCAGGCATCGTAAATGTTGCAGAATAGAACGATCGTACTATTTATGCACATCCACCATGCAAGCACCTCATCAAGCACCTCATCAAGCACCTCATCAAGCACCGCTCAGCCCTCGTCCTGGCAAGCGTTCGAGCGGTGCGCGCGCTTTGCATAAAGGGCTACAAACCAAGCAGATCATCATTGATGCCGCGCTGCGACTGGCCGAACAGATCGGGCTCGAAGGCCTGAGCATCGGCGCGCTGGCCGAGGTAACCCGCATGAGCAAATCGGGCGTGTTTGCCCACTTTGGCTCGCGTGAAGAGCTGCAGATTTCTGTGATTCGCGAGTATTACCAGCGTTTTTCCAATGAGGTGTTTTTTCCGGCCATGCAGGCCCCGCGTGGCCTGCCGCGCGTGCGCGCCCTGTTTGCCAACTGGATGAAACGGGTTGCCATTGAAATCCAGTCGGGCTGCATTTTCATCAGCGGAGCGGTCGAATTTGACGACCGCCCCGGTCCGGTGCGCGATGCGCTGGCCACTTCGGTGCAAACCTGGCTGACCGCCTTGCACCGCGCTGTGGTGCAGGCCAAGCAAGAAGGCCACCTGGTGAGCGACGCTGACGAGGCGCAGATGGCGTTCGAAATCCACGGACTGATCCTGGCGCTGCACTACGAAGCGCGCTTTTTAAAAAACCCGGGTGCGCTAGAGCGCGCCAACACTGGCTTTGAGCACATCGTGCTGCGCTACGGTGAGAACCTGGCGCCTCTAACAACCCCTTCACTTACCACCTGATTTATTTTCAAGGAGACCCGCCATGGCCATCTACACCCCTCCACTGCGCGACATGCAGTTTGTCATGCACGAAGTGCTCAACGTCACGGCCGACCTGCAAGCCATGCCGATGCACGCCGACATGGACGCCGACACCATCAACGCGGTGCTCGAAGAAGGCGGCAAATTCGCCGCTGAAGTGCTGCTGCCACTCAACATCAGCGGCGACGCCGAAGGCTGCAAGTTCGATGTGGCAAACCACGCCGTCACCACACCCAGCGGTTACAAAGAGGCCTACAAACAATACGTGGCAAGCGGCTGGGCTGCGCTGGCGTGCGACCCAGCCTTTGGCGGCCAGGGCCTACCGCTCGTCGTCAACCAGCTCTTTTACGAGATGATGAACTCGGCCAACCAAGCCTGGGCCATGTACCCGGGCCTGACGCACGGCGCCTACGCGGCGCTGTCGGTCAACGGCACCGATGCGCAGAAGAAAAACTACCTGCCCAAGATGATCAGTGGCGAGTGGACCGGCACCATGTGCCTGACCGAACCCCATTGCGGCACCGACCTGGGACTGATGCGCACCAAAGCCGAGCCGCAGGCGGATGGCACTTACAAGCTCACCGGCAACAAGATTTTCATCAGCGCCGGCGAACACGACCTGACCGAGAACATCGTCCATCTGGTGCTGGCGCGCCTGCCCGATGCGCCTCCCGGGATCAAAGGTATCAGCCTGTTTATCGTGCCGAAGTTCCTGGTCAACGCCGACGGCTCAGTGGGCGCGCGCAACGGCATTTACTGCGGCGGGCTGGAGCACAAGATGGGTATCAAGTCGAATTCCACCGCGCAGATCGTGCTGGAAGACGCGGTGGGTACGCTGCTCGGCCAGCCCAACAAGGGCATGCAGGGCATGTTCATCATGATGAACGCCGCCCGCCTGGGCGTGGGCAACCAGTCGCTGGGCCTGACCGAGGTGGCGTATCAAAACGCGCTGGCTTATGCCAAAGACCGCATCCAGATGCGCTCACTCACCGGCTCGAAGGCGCCAGACAAGGCAGCCGACCCGATCATCGTGCACCCCGATGTGCGCAAGATGCTGCTCACGGCCAAGGCTTACGCCGAAGGCGGCCGGGCACTGATGTGCTTTAGTTCGATGCTGCTGGAAAAAGAGCATAACCATCCGGACGAAGCGGTGCGGAAAGAGTCGGGCGAACTGCTGGCGCTGCTGACCCCGATCGTCAAGGCGTTCATCACCGACAACGGCTGGAGCGCCACGTCAAGTTGCCTGCAAGTGCTGGGCGGCCACGGCTACATCAAGGAATGGGGCATGGAGCAGTTTGTGCGCGATGCCCGCATCAACATGATTTATGAGGGCACCAACACCATTCAATCGCTCGACTTGTTGGGGCGCAAGGTGCTGTCCAACAACGGTGCCACGCTGCGCAAGTTTGGCAAACTGGTGGGTGCGCTGGTGGCTGAAGAAGGCGTTAACGAAAAGATGGCCGAGTTCATCACCCCGGTGGCCATTTTGGGCGAGCAGATGACCAAATTCACCACCGAGCTGGGCTTCAAGGGCTTCCAAAACCCCGACGAAGTGGGCGCTGCCGCGGTGGACTATTTGCGTGTGGCCGGCCACCTGGTGTTTGGCTATTTCTGGGCGCGCATGGCCCAAGTAGCCTTGCGCGAGATTGCTGCGGGCAACACCGACCCGTTTTACGTGGCCAAGCTGCAAACCGCACGCTTTTATTTTGCCAAACTGTTCCCTGAAACCGCCAGCCTGATGCGCACCGCACGCACCGGCAGTAAAGTGCTGATGGACACCGACGCCGCTCTGGCCTGAAGCACTTCTTTCCTTCATGCAAGCCACAACACTGGAGACCGACATGACCCTTCCCAAGACCCTCAAGCGGCTGATTGTTGGCGCTGCCGCCATGCTCACGCTGGCTGCGGCCCAGGCGCAAATGACGCCGGTGGGCAGCTGGCACAGCATGGATGAAAAGACCGGCGAGCTCAAAAGTCTGATCGTTATCACCGACACCGGTGGCGTGCTCAATGGCCACATTGAAAAATTATTGCGCAAGGACGCCGACCAAAAAAAGCGCTGTACCGAATGCAGCGACGACCGCAAGGACAAGCCCATGCTGGGATTGGAGATCATCCGGGGCGCCAAGCAGGTGGAAGGCAAGGAAGTGTGGGAAGGCGGCAAAATTCTTGACCCTGAGAACGGCAAGAACTACACGCTGCGCATGACGCCAATCGAAGACGGTAAAAAGCTCGAGGTGCGTGGCTCGATTGCCTTCTTTGGCCGCACCCAGACCTGGGTACGGGTGCCGTAAAAATGGCTGTCATTGCGGTGCCTGGCTTACGCATACGGCTCGCCATGAACAAAGTTCATCAACTGAAATAGTTAGGAAAAAATATGTCCCGATTCAATGTCAGAAAAGTCGCCGTTTTAGGCGCCGGTGTGATGGGCGCACAAATCGCCGCGCACCTGGTCAATTGCAAAGTGCCCGTCATTCTGTTTGACCTGCCCGATAACAAAACCCCCACGCTCGCCGCTGCGCGTGCGTCGCTGCCCCCCGAGGGAGCTGGCTCCACCTTGGGGCGGCCCGGCGGTGAATCCGGACCCAAAAACGGCATCGTCACCCGTGCCGTCGAGGGGCTGAAAAAGCTCAAGCCCTCGCCGCTGGGCGTGGTGGCTGACGCCGCGCTGATCCAGCAGGCCAATTACGAAGAGCACATGGATTTGCTCAAAGACTGCGACCTGATCATCGAGGCCATCGCCGAGCGCATGGACTGGAAGCTTGACCTCTACAAAAAGATCGCGCCGTTTGTGGCACCGCACACCATCGTGGCATCCAACACCTCGGGGCTGTCCATCACCAAATTGAGTGAAGTGCTGCCCGAAGAACTCAGGCCGCGCTTTTGCGGCATTCACTTCTTTAACCCGCCGCGCTACATGCTGCTGGTCGAGCTGATCAACACGCCCACCACCGAGCCGCACATCCTCGACAAGCTGGAGGCTTTTGTCACCAGCGCTTTGGGCAAGGGCGTGGTGCGCGCCAAAGACACGCCCAACTTCATCGCCAATCGCGTCGGTGTAGCCGGCATGCTGGCCACCATGAAAGAGGTGGAAAACTTCGGCCTGAGCTATGACGTGGTCGATGACCTGACCGGCAAAAAGCTCGGCCGCGCCAGCTCCGGAACCTTCCGCACCGCCGACGTCGTTGGCCTGGACACCATGGCCCACGTCATCAAAACGCTGCAAGACACCTTGTCTGGCGACGCTAACGCAGGAGCTGGCAAATTCGACCCGTTCTACGCCAGCTTTGCCACCCCCGAAGTGCTCAAGACGCTGCTGGAAATGGGCCACCTGGGGCAAAAAGCCAAGGCCGGTTTCTTCAAAAAGGTGGGGCGCGACATCCTGCGCTTTGACCTCAAGACCAAAGCCTACGTGCCGGGTGGCGAAAAAGCTGACGAGGTTTACACCCGCATGCTCAAAAAACCGGCGGCCGAACGCCTGCAACTGCTGCGCAGCGCCGAAGGCGCGCAGGGGCAATTCCTGTGGGCAATCCTGCGCAACGCCTTCCATTACGCCGCCGTGCATTTGGCCGACGTTGCCGACAACGCGCGCGACGTGGACTTTTGCATGCGCTGGGGCTTTGGCATGAAGCAGGGCCCGTTTGAGTTGTGGCAAGAAGCCGGTTGGCTCACTGTGGCCAACATGGTCAAGGAAGACATTGAGGCAGGCAAGGCGCTGTGCAACGCACCGCTGCCAGATTGGGTGTTCAAGGGCCCGGTGGCGGACGCGGGTGGCGTGCACACGCCGCAAGGTTCATGGAACCCGACAACGGGTCAGTTTGTGCCGGTGCGCCAGTTGCCCGTGTACGCGCGTCAGCATTTCCCCGAGAGCGTGCTCGGTTCTTCTGCACCGTCAGCGGCCAGCGCTGGCATCACCTTGTTTGAAGACGACGCCATCCGCCTGTGGACGCTCGACGATGACAAAACCAGCCCTTCCGGTAGCGTCGTCATTGCCAGCGTCAAGACCAAAATGCACGCCATCGGCCCGACCGTGATCGAAGGCCTGCTGAAAGGCGTGGCGCTGGCCGAAGACAAGTACAAAGGCCTTGTGATCTGGTCCAACGACGAGCTGTTCTCAGCTGGCGCCGACCTGCAAGCCATGCTGCCCGCCTTCATGATGGGTGGCGTCAAAGCCATCGGCGAGGCCGAACTGGAAATGCAGCAAGCCATGCTGAAACTGCGCTATGCCAATGTGCCAGTGGTCTCTGCCGTGCGCGGGCTGGCACTTGGCGGCGGCTGCGAGTTGGCCGCCTACAGCGCCAAACGGGTGGCGGCCATGGAGAGCTACATCGGCCTGGTCGAAGTGGGCGTGGGCCTGGTGCCCGGCGGCGGCGGCCTGGCCTACATCGCCCGCCGCGCCGCAGAAAATGCCGCCCTGTCCACCGGCAAAGATCTGCTGCCGTTTTTAACGGAAGGCTTCACCGCAGCCGCCATGGCCAAGGTCGGTACCAGCGCGCTGGAGTCGCGCAAACTGGGCTATTTGCTCGACAGTGACGTCATCGTGCCGCACAAGGACGAACTGCTGTTTGTTGCCCTCAACGAAGCCAGCGCCATGTTCGACAGCGGTTACCGCGCGCCGCTCAAGCGCTTGTTCCCGGTGGCCGGCCGCAGTGGTGTGGCCACCATCAAGGGCTCGCTGGTCAACATGCGCGACGGCGGCTTCATCAGTGCTTACGACTACTTCATTGGCTGCCAGATCGCCTGGGTGGTGTGTGGTGGTGATGTCGATGCCGGCAGCCTGGTCGATGAAGACTACCTGATGTCGCTGGAGCGCCAGGCGTTTGGCACCTTGCTGGGCAACCCCAAAACGCAGGAGCGCATCATGGGCATGATGCAAAACGGCAAACCAGTGAGAAATTGAAACACCCCCCGAAGGCTGCGCCTTCCCTCTCGAGGGGGCAACACCAGCGGCCCGGCAAAGCCGGTTCCGCGGTGTTTCCCGTATTGAAGTCAACGGAGTTAAATATGAAACAAGTTCAAGAAGCCTACATCGTCGCTGCCACGCGCAGCCCCATTGGCAAATCGTCACGCGGATTTTTCCGCAACATGCGCCCGGACGACCTGCTGGTCAAGGTGCTGCAGTCGGCACTGGCACAGGCACCGGGACTTGACCCCGCCGCCATTGAAGACATCGTCTGCGGCTGCGCCATGCCGGAGGGCCAGCAGGGCTTGAACATTGCCCGCACCGCGGCCGTGCTGGCTGGCTTGCCCACCCGTGTGGGCGGGGTCACCGTCAACCGCTTTTGCGCCTCGGGCGTGACCGCTATTCAGATGGCCGCCGATCGTATTCGCGTCGGCGAAGCCGATGTGATGATCGCCGCCGGCGTGGAAAGCATGAGCATGGTGCCGATGGGCGGCAATGCGCCCTCCTATTCACCGCTGATGTTCGACAACGATGAGAACATCGGCATCGCCTACGGCATGGGGCTGACAGCCGAAAAGGTTGCCACCCAGTGGAAGGTCAGTCGCGAGGCGCAGGACGCGTTTGCCCTACAGTCGCACCAGCGCGCGCTCGCTGCCCAGGCTGCGGGCTATTTCAGCGCCGAGACCACGCCGATCGAAGTAACCGACCGCTCACCCAACCTGGCCACCGGCGAGGTTGTTGAGAAAAAGCGTGTGGTCAGCCTGGACGAAGGCGCGCGCGCCGAAACCTCGCTCGAAGGCTTGGCCAAGCTCAGGAATCCGTTTGCCGCGCGCGGCAGCGTCACGGCGGGCAACAGTTCGCAAACCTCGGACGGTGCCGGTGCGCTGATTCTGGCCAGTGAAAAAGCGGTCAAGCAGTTCGGCCTCAAGCCGCTGGCGCGTTTTGTGTCGTTTGCCGCCAAGGGCGTCCCGCCGCAGTTCATGGGCATTGGTCCGATCGAGGCGATTCCCGCTGCTTTGAAAAATGGCGGGCTGACACTGGAGCAGCTTGACTGGATCGAGCTCAACGAAGCCTTTGCCGCACAAAGCTTGGCCGTCATCAACACACTGGGGCTGGACCAGGCCCGTGTCAACCCGATGGGCGGCGCCATTGCGCTGGGCCACCCGCTGGGCGCCACCGGAGCGATTCGTGCGGCCACCGTGATCCATGGCTTGCACCGCACTGGCGGAAAATACGGCATGGTCACCATGTGCATTGGCATGGGCCAGGGCGCCGCCGGCATCTTTGAGCGCGTTTGAGTCTGATAACCTACTGCCCATGAAAAATTTGACCCCTGAGCTTTTGCTCGACACCGCCGCTGGCGTCACCACCCTCACGATCCATCGGGTGGCCAAGAAAAACTCGTTCACCACCGCCATGTACGCGGGCATGGCCGAGGCGATCAAGCAGGTGCAGGCGGATGCTGCGGTGCGCGTGCTGGTGATCCAGGGGCACGAGACCATTTTCAGCGCCGGCAACGATATTGCCGACTTTTTGCAAAACCCGCCTACCACCCTGGACGCACCGGTGTTCCGCTTCATGCGCGCCATCAGCAGCTTCACCAAACCCATCGTGGCGGCGGTGTGCGGCCCTGCGGTGGGCATCGGCACCACGATGCTGCTTCATTGCGACTTGGTCTATGCCGGTGACAACGCGGCCTTTTCCATGCCGTTCGTCAATCTGGGCGTGTGCCCCGAAGCGGCATCAAGTCTGCTGGCGCCGCAGCGAATGGGTTACGGCCGCGCTGCCGAGGCGCTGCTGCTGGGCGAGCCATTTTTGGCCGAGGCCGCGCTGGAAATGGGCCTGATCAGTCGCATCGTGCCGCCGACTGAGGTCAATGCCCTGGCCCAGCGCCAGGCGCAAAAGCTGGCTGCCAAACCGCTGAGTTCCCTGCTCGCCACCAAGCACCTGATGAAACAGGGGCAAGCCGACTTGGTGGCCAAGCGCATGGCCGAAGAAGGCACACTGTTTGGCCGCATGCTGGCCGAGCCCGCTGCGCGCGAAGCATTTTCTGCCTTCATGGAAAAGCGCAAACCAGACTTTGCCGCGCTCTGAGCCACTTCAAAACTTTGTGGCATCAAAATCATGGTGATTCAATTTGGCTATGCAAGGGGTTGCGAGATGCGGTTCAAAAATTTCATGCGCGCTCTGGTTGCGCCCGCGCTCGCGGTAGGGTTCGCACTCATGCTCGGACTTGCGCTGGTCAGCGGCGCCGCAGCCCAAACCCCCGGCGAGGTTAAGGTGGGCAGCGTGTTGCGCGAGGCAACCATGCGCGGACTCAATGGCCCCGACCAAAAACTGTCTGCCTTTCGTGGCAAACCGCTGATCATCAACGTCTGGGCCAGTTGGTGCCCGCCCTGCATTGCAGAGATGGGCTCGCTGGAGCGGCTGGCCTGGAGCGAGCTGGGCCAGCAATTCAACGTCATCGGCATTTCCACCGATGATTACCCCGAAGCCGCCAAAGGTTTCCTGCGCAAGAGCCAGGCCACCCTGAACCATTACATCGACCGCCAACTGGAGCTTGAACACATGCTGGGCGCCTCAAACCTGCCACTGACAGTTTTGGTGGATGCCAACGGCCGGGTGCTCAGCAAGATCGTCGGCGCGCGCGAATGGGACAGCCCGCAGGCGCAGCAATTGATCCGCAATGCGTTTCAAGGCTCACTGACTTCGAAATGAGCCGCTGCGCTCTGTGAATCGCGCCATGCCCCATCGCCTTACGCCCCCCGCCGCCGTTGAGTTTGAAGATGAGTTCATCGCTGGCGTCAAAAACATCTTCGAGGAAATGATCGTCTTCAACCGCCTGCTGGGCTTGAAGATCAGCGAGGTGACGCCGACCCGCGTCAAGGCGCGCATCGACATGCGCAACGAGCTGGTGGGGCACTACGCCTATAACCGCATCCACGGCGGCGTCATTAGCGCCAGCCTCGACGCGCTGGGCGGCCTGGCGGTGATGGCGGCCATTGGCGCACGCCACATGGACGAGTCGCCACAGCAGCGTCTGCAGCGCTTTGCCAAGCTCGGCACCATCGACCTGCGCATTGATTACCTGCGCCCGGGCATTGGCGAGTGGTTCGAGCTGCGCGCCGAGGTGCTGCGCCTGGGTTCGCGCGTGGCCACCACGCGCATGGAATTTTTGGGCGCCGACGGCAAGCTACTGTCCACCGGCTCGGCCGCTTACATCGTGTCGTAGTTCCGTCGGATCGCCCTCAGGCGGCTGCCCTGGGCACTTCGCGCGGGTTGCCCTGGTCGTCGATCGCCACATAGGTCAATGAGGCTTCGGTCACCTTGGTGTACTTGCCCTGCGCGCAAAAGTGTTCGGCATAGACCTCAATCTTGACAGTGATCGAGGTACGGCCAATGCGCACCAGTTTGCCGAAAAAAGACAAGATGTCGCCCACCCGCACCGGCTGTTTGAAGATAAATTCGTTCACCGCCACGGTCGCCATGCGGCCTTCGGCATAGGGGGAGGCGATCACGGCGCCGGCCAGGTCGACTTGCGCCATCACCCAGCCGCCAAAAATGTCGCCGTTGGCGTTGACATCACGCGGCATAGGGATCACCTTGAGCACCAATTGCTCGTCGGTCGGCAACTGCACGTTGACCGGGCTGTTTTTGCCCGCCCTGACCGGGGCGTCAAAAGGGTTTGCAGACATGGGCACAATCCTGGGTTAGAAGTTCTTTTCAACATTGTCCCCCATGCGCCGCCATTCATCTGCCTACGCCGTCGGCCCCGCTCCTGACGCTTCCCAACCCACCACTAAAAGCCCTGCGCCGGAACGCTCCGACTGGGCCACGCTGCAGCGTTTGTTTCCGTACCTGTGGCAGTACAAGTGGCGCGTGATGGCGGCGCTGGCCTTCATGGTGGGCGCCAAGCTGGCCAACGTCAGCGTGCCGCTGCTGCTCAAAGAGCTTGTTGACACCATGAACCCCAAGGGCGAGTTGGGTGTTCAGGCTTTGCTGGTGGTGCCGCTGGGTTTGCTGGTGGGATATGGCTTGCTGCGCTTGTCGACGACACTGTTTGCCGAGCTGCGCGAACTGATTTTTGCCAAGGCCACCGAGGGCGCGTCGCGCTCCATCAGCCTACAGGTGTTCCGCCACCTGCACGCGTTAAGCCTGCGCTTTCACCTGGAGCGCCAAACCGGCGGCATGACGCGCGACATTGAGCGTGGCACGCGCGCCGTGCACTCGCTCATCAGCTACTCGCTTTACAGCATCTTCCCGACGCTGATCGAAGTGGCACTGGTGCTGGGCATTCTGGCGGTCAAGTTCGACATGTGGTTTGTCTGGATCACGCTGGCCGCGCTCGCGCTCTACATTGTTTTCACCATCACGGTGACCGAGTGGCGCACCCAGTTCAGAAAGCAGATGAACGAGCTCGACAGCACGGCGCACAGCCGTGCCATCGATTCGCTGCTGAACTATGAAACCGTCAAGTACTTCAACAACGAAGAGTTTGAGGCCAAACGCTACGACGACAACCTGGAGCGCTACCGCAAGGCCGCGCTCAAGAGCCAGTCCACCCTGAGCCTGCTCAACACCGGCCAGCAGCTCATCATTGCAGCCGGGCTGGTGTTGATGCTGTGGCGCGCCACCCAGGGCGTGGTCGACGGCCGCATGACGCTGGGCGACCTGGTGATGGTCAACGCCTTCATGATCCAGCTTTATATTCCGCTGGGCTTCTTGGGCGTGCTGTACCGCGAGATTAAACAGGGCCTGACCGACCTGGAAAAGATGTTCACGCTGATGGAGCGCGAGCGTGAGATTGCCGATGTACCAGGCGCGCCCGCGCTGGCGCTGACCTCCGACAACGCCAGCGTGCGCTTTCAACACGTCAACTTTGCCTACGACCCGGCGCGCCCCATATTGCACGACGTCAGCTTTGAGATACCAGCGGGCAAAACCGTGGCGGTGGTCGGTCCCTCGGGCTCGGGCAAATCGACACTGGCGCGGCTCTTGTTCAGGTTTTACGACGTGCAAAGCGGGCAGATCCAGATTGCCGGGCAGGACATCAAGCAGGTCACACAGGCCAGCGTGCGCCAGGCCATCGGCATCGTGCCGCAAGACACCGTGCTGTTCAACGACACCGTCGAGTACAACATCGCCTACGGCCAGCCCGGCGCCACGCGCGAGCAGGTTGTCGAGGCGGCCAAGTCAGCGCATATCCACGACTTCATCGCCGCCACGCCCAGGGGCTTTGAGACCATGGTGGGCGAGCGCGGCCTGAAATTGTCGGGCGGCGAAAAGCAGCGCGTGGCGATTGCCCGCACGCTGCTGAAAAACCCGCCCATTCTGATTTTCGACGAGGCCACCAGCGCGCTGGACTCGGCCAACGAGCGCGCCATCCAGGCTGAACTGCAGAGCGTGGCAAAAAACAAGACCACGCTGGTCATCGCCCACCGGTTGTCCACCGTGGTCGATGCGCACGAGATTCTGGTGATGGAAGCTGGCCACATTCTGGAGCGAGGCACCCATGCGGCGCTGCTGGCTGCGAACGGGCGTTACGCGCAAATGTGGGCGCTGCAACAAAGCGCGGAATAGCCCGGCCCAAGCCGGACAAGCCCGATTCCAGCGGCCATTCGCGGCGAGGGCGCCGCTCCAACAGAGACCAACGGATGTCCCTAGGGGGTAGCGCCCGCGCCGCAAATGCCGTCAAGCGCAACGCATTCCAGGCACGACAGACAGAAACGGCCAGCGCACAAGCGCATGGGCTGCCCTAAACTCTTCAACTTTCTTCTTTCTTAAAGCGCACTGCCATGCACTACCGCCATCACGGCAAAAGCAATTTGAAGGTCTCGGCCCTGTGCCTGGACACCCAGATGTTGAGCAGGCTCATCAAGCTGTTGACCCGGCGCAAAAGACCGTTGTCAGCCCCGCAGCAGGCAGCGCAGCTGATCGCCGCCATCGACGCGGGCGGTATTCCGCTAAATCCGGCGCGCATCAATGACATTGCGCGCCAGCTTGGGCTGGAGGTGTCCAGACGAGCGCCGCTGGAAGACACGATTGCGCGCATCCGGGCGGCGCTGGTTTACCTGGACCAATGCCCGGAACAGTCTGCCCCGAAGTGAGGGCCAAGGCCTGCGCCCACACTACACTCAGGTGGCCTGTTCTCACTCTTGATTCACCCATGGATATTTTTGTTGTCTTCACCCTGCTGGCCATTGCCGTGCATGTGCTCAAAACACGCGAGCAAGCCCAGCGCATCGCCTTGCTCGGCAGCTATTTGGGCCAATTCCAGATTGAAAAGCTGATGCAGGATGTGCTGAGCGGCTACCAGCGCGCCCTGGGTGAAGCGGACGAACAGCGCCAGGCCCAGGTCTGGCGATACCTGGAGCCAGCGGGACAAAACTTGTGCGAGCAATTCAACCGTTTCGTGCTGGAGTTTGCCAAGGTGCCAGAGCCGCAGGCGCGCTTGAGCCGACTACCACTGGCGCTGCCCTTTGTCGCGCAGTATTTCCCAGGCACGGCGCTGGACATGCGCAAGTTGCTCAGTGTGCACGCCCATGGCATCACGCAAGCCTGCCAGAACAACCCGGCTCAGGCACCCAAGCGCAAGGCCTTCACCCTGTCGGCCGAGCTGATGCTGATGCAGCACAGTTGCCACTGGTTTTGCCGCTCCAAAATGGTCGCCTCGACGCGCCTGCTGGCGCGCCACCAGACCGCTTACGCCCAAGTGCTGGCGGCAGTGGCGCCGTCCACCCGGCAGGCCTATGTGCAGTTGATCGGCAAGTGAGAAGCCACCTGGCCGCAGCGAACAGCCCGGTCTGATACACAATCTTGCCCCATGGAAACCAAATGGCTTGAAGATTTTGTCAGCTTGGCCGAAACCCGCAGTTTCAGCCGTTCGGCGCAGTTGCGCCATGTGACGCAACCGGCGTTTTCGCGCCGCATTCAGTCGCTTGAGGCCTGGGCCGGCGCCGACCTGGTGGACCGCAGCACTTACCCCACGCGCCTGACGCCTGCTGGCGAAACCCTGCGCGACCAAGCGCTGGAGGTGCTACAGGCACTGCAAACCACGCGCGCCATGTTGCGCGGCCACGCCACCGCCGCGCAGGACGTGATCGAATTTGCCGTGCCGCACACGCTGGCGTTCACCTTTTTTCCGGCCTGGGTGACTGCCCTGCGCGCCAGTTTTGGCCCCATCAAAAGCCGCTTGATCGCGCTCAATGTGCACGATGCCGTGATGCGCCTGGTGGAAGGCAGTTGTGATCTGCTGATTGCCTACCACCACCCGTCCCAGCCCAACCAGCTCGACGCCGACCGCTACGAAATGGTGAGCTTGGGCGAAGAGACGGTGGCACCCTATACCAAGCCCGACGAGCTCGGCAACCCCTTGTTCTTGTTGCCCGGCAAGGCGAGCCGCACGCTGCCCTACCTCGGCTACGCGCAAGGCGCCTACCTGGGCCAGATGGTGGAGCTGATCCTCAAGCACAGCAGCGCGCCCATCCATATCGACCGGGTCTATGAGACAGACATGGCCGAAGGCCTTAAGGCGATGGCGCTGGAAGGTCACGGCGTGGCGTTTTTGCCGACGAGCGCGGTGCGCAAAGAGTTGCGTGCGCACAAACTGGTCAGCGCCGCGCCGCCCGAGCTCAAAGATTTGAGTATCACCATGGAAGTGCGCGCCTACCGCGAACGCCCCACCCACCGTGAAGCACTCAAGCCAGGCAGCCATGCTGCACGGCACGCCCACGACACCCCCAAGCACAATGCGCAGGCCCTGTGGGACTACCTGCTGGCCCACGGCGATTCCTTATGACCAAAACCCTGACCCTGACCCGCCCCGACGACTGGCACCTGCACGTGCGCGACGGTGATGTCCTGAGCACCGTGGTGCCGCACAGCGCCGCCCAGTTCGGGCGCGCCATCATCATGCCCAACTTGCGCCCGCCGGTAACCACCACCGCGCAAGCGCTGGCTTACAAGGCGCGCATCCTGGCCGCCGTGCCGCCAGGCATGGCGTTCGAGCCGCTGATGACGCTGTACCTCACCGACAAGTTGCCTGCCGATGAAATAGTCCGCGCCCGCGAGGCCGGCATCGTCGCCGTCAAGCTCTACCCGGCCGGCGCCACCACCAACAGCGATGCCGGCGTGACGGAGCTGCGCAAAACCTACAAAACGCTCGAAGCCATTCAGCGCCTGGGCGTGCCGCTGCTAGTGCACGGCGAAGTGACCGCGCCCGAGATTGACCTGTTCGACCGCGAGGCGGTGTTCATCGACACCCAACTGATGCCGCTGCGCCGCGATTTCCCCGAGCTCAAAATTGTCTTCGAGCACATTACCACGCGTGAGGCAGCGCAGTACGTGCTTGATGCCGACCACTTTACCGCGGCCACGCTCACCGCGCACCACCTGCTGTACAACCGCAACGCCATGTTTACCGGCGGCATTCGCCCGCATTACTACTGCCTGCCGGTGCTGAAACGCGAAAGCCATCGCCAGGCCCTGCTGGCTGCCGCCGCCAGCGGCAACCCCCGGTTTTTCCTGGGCACCGACAGCGCGCCGCACCCGGTGCACCTCAAGGAGCACGCCAGCGGTTGCGCCGGTTGCTACACCGCGTTCACTGCGATGGAGCTTTACGCGCAGGCGTTCGACGAAATGGGTGCACTCGACAAGCTGGAAGCCTTTGCCAGTTTTTTCGGTGCTGATTTTTATGGGCTACCACGCAATACCGACACGCTGACATTGAGGCGCGAGGCCTGGACCGTACCGGAGCACTTCGCCTTTGGTGAAGCCGAACTCAAGCCGCTGGGCGCGGGTGAGACTCTGGCGTGGCGAGTGGTGAGCGATTGACTACAGAAATTGCATGACAAGCATAACCATGCCGCCCAGAGAAATCCAGAATGACTCAGAACCAGTTTGATCGCGAAAAACCATTCAACTGCCTGCCCGCCTTACCCCCTGGTGGTGAGATTGAAACTTCCGCAGTGCTCAAGAAGGCAATCTCTGCCAGCCGCGCCATGGCAGAACTCAAGGGTATGGCCGAGCGCATGCCCAACCAGGCCATGTTGATTGACAGCTTGGTGTTGCAAGAAGCTCGTGCGTCGTCCGAGATCGAAAACATCCTGACCACCAACGATGAGGTTTACAAGGCCGCATCCGATGAAGCCTTGCCCGCCAGCGCCGAAGCCAAAGAGGTGCTGCGCTACCGCCAGGCGCTGAACCATGGCTTTCGGCAAATCAAGAGCCGACCACTTGCCACTGGCATGTTTGTCGAAATTGCGCAGCTCATCAAGGAAATGCAGTTTGACATCCGTCGTATGCCGGGAACGCGCATTGCGAATGGCAAGGGTGACACGATCTACACGCCGCCCGAGGGCGAAACGGTCATTCGGGACAAACTGCGTGAGCTTGAAAATTTTATGCACGCGGACGACAACCTGGACGTGCTGGTCAAGATGGCCCTGATGCACTATCAGTTTGAGGCGATTCATCCTTTTCCGGACGGCAATGGCCGCACCGGGCGCATCATGAATATTCTGTACCTGGTGGACCAGGGTCTGCTGAATTTGCCTGTGTTGTACCTGTCGCGCTACATCATTGACAACAAGGCGGCTTATTACGAAGGGCTGCGTCGCGTCACTGAAGAAGCTGCCTGGCACGACTGGGTGCTTTACATGCTTGATGCGGTGGAGCAAACGTCAATTCGCACCCATGGCCAGATCACCGACATCCTGGCGCTCATGGAGTCGGTGCGCGAACGGGTGCAACGTGAGGCACCGGGCATTTACAGCAAAGACCTGATCGAGCAGATTTTCAAGCAACCGTATTGCAAGATCCAGTTCTTGGAACATGCCGGCATGGGCACGCGCCAGACTTGCGCCAAGTACTTGCGGGAGCTTGAAAACATGGGTATTTTGAAGGGGCAAAAGATGGGGCGCGAGGTCTATTTCATCAACAGTGCCTTGTTCACGTTGCTGACACAGTGAACCGTGCCGCGCGGCTCAAACGC